>C687J35021_10000166_pt1 | contig 47520 bp, 53 predicted proteins | sample RifCSPhighO2_12_FD_35021 | JGI IMG/M metagenome (IMG submission 35021) | reverse complement strand
GCAGTACAGGCGGTTGTGTTTGTTGAACTCCAGGTTAAAGTTGATGATCCTCCGGAAGATATTGAAGTAGGGCTGGCTGAAAGACTGACTGTGGGGGGAGGAGGTGGAGGTGGTGGTGGAGGTGCTGATACATTTACTGTAACGGTTCTACTATCACTGCCGCTTGGACCGATACATGTCAGGGTATAGGTAAATGAACCAGGGCCGGTTAGACTGCCTGTTGACTGGGAACCACTTAATGGTTTACTTCCAGACCAGGATCCTGAGGCAGTACAGGCGGTTGTGTTTGTTGAACTCCAGGTTAAAGTTGATGATCCTCCGGATGATATTGAGGAAGGGCTGGCTGAAAGAGTAAGGGTGGGGGGAGGAGTAAGTCTAGGGTCAACGGTTACAGTACTGCTACTCATCGCTTTGCAGATTTCCCCTCCTGGCTGACCCACTGCTTGAACAGTTCCAACCGCTATCTGGAAACTGCCGCCTAGTGCTTGAGGTGAATTTGAACCGAAAATCTGATCTACATTAACAGTAACGCTGTAAGTTGTAGACGTAGCTGTCCATATTGTATAAAAAGAACTTGCGTCATAAGCAATAACGTAATCGGATAGGTTCCCAACGGTCAAATTCTGAACTTTGACCGTAAAGTCCCCATGCGGAGCAATGGTGGTCGGCGAAATGGAAAATGTACAGCCGGCGGCAGAGGCATTTTGAGGAAAAGCGGTGCTGTATGCAAAAAAAACACCGGCAAAAACTACGGCAAGTAAAAAATATCTAAGTACGAATCTCACTCTTTATTTAATATTACACCCAAATACAGCAGATAGTCAGTATTGTTTTGACAAACTCTTAAACGTAGAATATCCTTAAATTAATGCCCATCCTTCAATTTACAATTTTCAATTTGCGACTTTAGGTCTTGCTTGCATTAATTTAAAATGAAATCTAAATGTTTAAAAATTAGAATTTGAAAATTCAATGAAAATTAAAAAATTAAAATTAAAAATTAATCAAAAGGGGTTCACTTTGATTGAGCTTCTGGTTGTCATCGCCTTAATCGGCATTCTGGCATCTTTTGCCATTGCTTCTTTTACCTCTGCTCAAGCAAAGGGCCGGGATTCAAGAAGGAAAGCCGATCTTGATGCGATTAAGAAAGCTTTGGAGCTTTACAGAGGAGACCAAACGGCAGGTACTGTGCCAAATGCAATTTATGGAGGCGAATTAACGACTCCCGATTATATTAAAACTATACCTGTAGACCCGAAGAATAACAGCCCATATTTCTATTCTGCATCCGGCGGCTTTAAGGATTACACGCTTAGGGCGTGTGCCGAAAACGACAACGACCCACAGGCTACTGGGCCAACTTGGGTACTTTGTGTTTTGGGCGGGATAAACAGCACCCAAAAAACATTTGAGGTTAAGAGTCCATAGAGAAATTGAGCATATTTATTTTCTGCATAAGCTATACTTAACATTTTATAAACGGTTACCCCTAAATTTTTCAATTTGATAACTAATTTAACCTCGCTCTGGCGCAATATAACACTATCGCCAGACTCACCATCACGTTCATCGAACGATTCACCCCGAACATCGGAATTTCGGCGATTTGGTCGCACAATTCTAATGCTTCTTTGGAAACACCGCTTGTTTCATGACCAACAACAAAGGCAAGTACCTGGTACCTAGTGCCTGGTGACTGGTAATTGGCCTTCCTGAAATCGATCGCCTTTGGATGTTGCTCTATGGCTATCACCTTTATTTCCCTTCCCTTGTCATCCTCGCGCAGGCGAGGATCCGATTCTCGATCGGGGCGAGAATGACGCTTTCGGATTTCTTGGATTGCTTCCGCTGCGCTTGCATCATACTCCCAATTCACCCATTTATCAGTCCCCACCGACGATTTGCTGATTCTTGAATTTGGCGGGGTTTCGGTTGCGCCGCAAAGATAGATTTTTTTAACACCAACCGCATCAGCTAAACGAAATATCGAGCCGATGTTGTAAGTATCCAGAATATTGTCGCAGATGATGTATATATCCCGACGCTTTATTTTAGAAATATCCCGAGAGGATGGTTTACTAACTCTTAGTTGTTTCGCACCCAATTTGGTAACTGGTTGCTGGTTGCTGGTTGCTGGTTGTTTCATTTCAAAGACTCGATAAGTCTATATAATTGTTTTCCGTTAGATGTATACTCGCTCGACCATCTTGTATACAAAGATTTTCCATCAACCCGGAATCTTTTAAAAAATCCAGATTGAAGAGCATCTCTTCGTTTGAACCCAGAGCCATTCTCAAAAAGTTAATTTTGTCTTTATTAGATCTTGCCCTTGCATAGCCTTCTGCTATATTTGAGGCAACCGAACGAGAAGCACGTCTTATTTGATCAGCTATATCAAATTGCAGGCTTTTTGGAAGCTTTAATGAAAACTTGTGTATCTCAAGAGTTAGCCGATACGATCTTTTATAAACTTCAAGGTCTTTATAAGTCATAGCTAATAATTTACCAGTTACCAGCTACTACTTACCAGTTACTATTTTACTGTCACACTTTTGGCAAGATTTCTTGGCTTATCAGGATCTATCCCCTTCTCAACCGCTATAAAATATGCCAAAAGCTGTAAGACAACAATCTGGGAAATCATTGTGGCCTCCGCCAAATCCCCGGTTTTTACAAAATCATCAAAAACCTGATTATTCCGGGGCCCAATTCCAATGATGTATGCCCCGCGTGCCTTCACTTCCTGCGCATTGGAAATAATTTCATCGTATGTTTCGTCATTGGGGGCAATAACAATACACGGCGTGCCTTTTTCGATTAAAGCAATTACTCCGTGCTTTAATTCTCCGCCAGCAAATCCTTCAGCGTGCAGATAACACGCTTCCTTAAGCTTTAAAGCCCCTTCCAGTGCCGCCGCGTAAGAAAGCCCTCTGCCGATTATATAAACGCCATTTGCGCGGCTTAGCCGTTTTGCCAGTCTCTTTATTTTGCCGATTTGGGAATTTGCCAAAAATCTTTCGATGTCCAAAGCTGCCGCATTAATTAATTTTTTTGATTCCTTTCCTTTGCCCGCAAGAGAGTACGCAGTCATGATTAAAGCAGCAACCATAGCAGTCAGGCTTTTGGTCGCAACAACAGCCCGCTCCGGCCATGCGCCCAAAAGAAAATTAAAATCGGCAATTCTAAAAAGTGTTGAGCCCTCAACATTGACAAGGGCTGCAATTTTTGCACCTTTTTTCTTGGCTTTTAAAACCGGTTCAATAACATCTACCGACTCGCCGCTTTGGGAAACAGGAACAACCAGAGTTCCNTTATGGATATAGTCTTCCTGATATTTAAATTCCGATCCTATGGAAAAATTTACGTGTTTTTTGGCAATGCGGGAAAAAAGATAAGTTCCGGAAAGTGCAGCATAAGATGCCGAGCCGCAGGCTACGAAAAATATGCCAAAGGCTTTGTTTACTAAATTTGCTAATTTTGCGGCTTGGTTGCCTTCGGCAAGACTGCGAAGGACATTCGGCTGGTCGTAAATTTCAGAAAGCATAATATGAGGAAATTTGTCATCTTTTGAAGATGTATCTTTCTGAGGACTTAATTGCGAGATTTGAACCTTCTGATTTTTACCGTCCTGAGCGTTAATGATTCTCACGTTTTTTTTCGAAATCACTGCCATTTCGCCATCTTTTATAAAAACGGCTCTGTCGGTAAACGGCAGAAGGCCGGCAGAATCGGAAGCGATTAAAACTTCGTTTTTGCCAAGCCCGACTACCATGGGCGACCCGCTTTTTACAGCGACAATTTCTCCGTCATGCTTCAAAAAAATAAACGCATTCAAGCCTTTAAGCCTTAAAAATGCACGTCTTACAGCCTCTTCAAAAGGCAGTTTTTGGTTAAGCTCCTCAACCATGTGAACTACAACTTCGGTATCCGTCTGCGATTTAAAGTGATGATTTTTAGATAAACTTTTTTTTATCTCTTCCCAATTTTCAACAATGCCGTTGTGGACCGCAGAAATTTTGCCCGAGCAATCAGTATGAGGGTGGGCGTTGGCCTCGGTTGCTCCTCCGTGAGTCGCCCAGCGCGTATGTCCAAGAGCAGTATTCGAGTTGAGAGTTGAGAGTTGAGAGTTGAGAGTCGGCGGAAGCTTTCCCACACGTTTTTCGACCAATAACTTTCCACTTTGACTTTCGACTTTGACTGCAATACCCCACGAATCATAACCGCGGTACTCAAGCGTCTTTAAACCCTCGAAAACGATTTTAGGAGCGTCGGTCCGATCTCCTACATACCCAAATATCCCGCACATTATCTTGGAATTTTAACCTTTTTTAAGAGGATAGTCACGCGCTTGGAGAATTTCGGTTTCGGGGATTTTTTTGTATTTTGAATTCTTGACTAAAGCCGGCTTGCCGTTTTGCTCGATCACGTAATAACAAAAGCCCTGCATTCGCCTGACCGCTTCGTAATCCGCATGGCCGGGCATGGAAACCGGATCAACATCTTCAAAATTCACCGGAGAATCATCGGCTGTCACAAAAAAAGTCTTACCGATATTGACAACCAGATGCCCCCAGCCTGCAGGCATATAAAGCGAATCACCTGCCTTTACATGAACTGCATAAACTTGCTCAATTTCATCATCAACAGGTTGTCCATTCCGCTCTTCCCTTTTCTGAACAACAGCAATTCCCTCACCATATAAAATCCAGTAAGTCTCGTCTAAATTACCGACATGATAGTGACCGTAAGTTTTGATGTACTCATTACCAACTTTCCCCGGCTCCCAAATAGTAATATTGCGCTGATCAGAGCCTCCCCGAACCATGTGATAGTGGACTGCCGGACTAGGAACTTCGGGCTCCATCAAAACCTCACGCATTTTTTCGTGAGTTCTTTGGGCATAATGTTTAGCCGTAAAATCTTTCATTTATAGTACTGTCATTCCCGACCTGATCGGGAATCTAGTGTTTGGATTCTCGCTTTCGCGAGAATGACAAAAGGGATGTCAATTGTCAAACGTCAACTTTCCTTGATCCCTTAATTTCCTTTGATCCGGCGTTTCATCCTTTCTTTCCCAGTCATCTTGCACACGGATGGTTGTTCCAATTTCCGGAGTCGAAACCTCCCATATCTCGCAATCTGTAATACCTTGCAACCTGTGCTGCTGGCCAACCTCGCAAGTGTAGACCTTGCCTTCTTCCAAAACCGTCTCGACCAGCTTCCCGCCTTTTTCTTTCTGCCATATAAGTTTAGCGCGACCGCTTTTCAAAAGCCAAGATTCCTTTTTTTGGTCGTGATACTGCAGAGAAATCCGTTTACTGGCGTCGATATACAAAATTTTGAACATATAGGGCAAACCCTGAGGTGTTAAGTGAATCTCCTTACCCCAAGGCTTTCTAACTTCCAAGGGAGTAAAGGGAGTTGTATCAAATCCGGACATTTGAGAAAATTTTCAGCCGCCGTATCTTCGCTGGCGCAGGGCAAAGTCATTGATAGCCTTCTTCAGTTCGGCAAGCGAAAAATCAGGGAAAAAAAGTTTGGAAAAATAAAACTCGGTGTAGGCTGTCTGCCAAGGCATCATTCCGCTTATTCTTTTTTCTCCCGAAGTCCTTATCAAAAGATCCGGTTCCGGCTCACCTGCCGTATCTAAGTTCTGATCTATCAAGCTTTCTGTCACCTGTGCTGGCTTAATCTTTCTGGCCATTATTTTTCTGACAGCCCTTACAATTTCATCCCTTCCACCATAATCAAGGCAGATATTGAGAATGTAATTCTTGTTTTTCGCAGTCTCCTGCTCTATTTTTTCCAGAAGAGTCTTTAAGGTCTTCGGGACCCTGTCGCGTCTGCCCAGCCATTTGAACCTGACGCCTTCTGCGATTAACTCTTTTACGTGTTTTTTGAAGAAAATCTGGTAAATCCTCATCAGATAATGCACTTCTGTCCTTGGCCTGCTCCAATTTTCGGTAGAAAACGACCATAAAGTCAGAACTTTAACTCCCAGGTTCTTAGACGCCTTTACAATCCTGAAGGCAGTATCTAACCCCTTTTTATGGCCTTCAACAGGCGCAAGACCATGTTTTTTGGCCCACCTGCGGTTGCCATCAGGAATAATTACAATATGTTTTGGAACGCCAGCTTTAGATTTTCTCATCGAAAGATATACCCCAAAGAATATCAGAAATATAAGTCTGATTCAATTTTCGCGGCTCCCTGCAAAATCAACCACTTCTTCCAAGATACTTTGGTAATACAAATCAGCCGTGATGTTTTTAATGTATCCTTTTGCTTTTTTGGCAAGTCTTTGCTTCTCTTTCTCGCACCACGAAAGCGCACCGCTTTTTTCGATCATCCTTCTTACTTTCTCCAAATCTTGGCTTTGAGACTTTTGATTTCCCCAGAGTCTATCCAGAGTGCGGCGGTCGGGCTTTGACGCAAGTTCCCTCGCTTTATAGATCAATATAGTATTCTTGCCTTCTTTTATATCGGAGAGCATAGATTTTCCTAAAATCTTCTCGTCTCCAAAAACACCTAAAATATCATCCTGCATTTGGAAGACAGTACCGACATTAATTGCAAANGNTTCCAAAACACTAAGCATAATTTTATTTGTTCCCGCCGAAATGGNACCTATCGANANTGGCCCTGCAAATGTATATTTGGCAGTCTTTAGGGTTGTCATTTGCATAATTTTAGAAATGTTAACTTTCTTATGCGAATACTCAACATCAAGGGCTTCTCCGTAGCCGGTCTCCAGGAGAATATTCAGAGCTTTTGCCAAAACCTGCTTTCTGATATCTTTGGCGAGTTTTGATTCGTTGATAAGCTTTATTGCCTCAAAACATACGATGTCGCCAATTATTATTGCCTGGCTTAGACCATAGTGACTATCAAAGTATTTTTCGTACCTCTTATGAATAGTCGCTTTACCTCGCCTAATATCCGAGTCATCTATAATGTCATCATGAATCAGAAGGAAACTGTGCAAAAGTTCCAAAGCTAAAGAAATTTCCCTAATTCGTTTTATGTCTCTTCCGCCACCGAGTCTATAACCTAACCATGCTAAAAATCCTCTCAGCCTCTTGCCGCCATATGAATAATCACCTAAATCTTTATAGAAACGGGAAATTAAAGGGGCGTAGTTTGCTGACGTTTTGATTTTTGAAGAAAAAAAATTCGAAGCATAAGGTTCAAAAACAACCAGAAAATCGTCGAGTTCTTTTTCAAAATTTCCAACCTCGGTATTTTTTATTTTTCCCACGGCAAGTCGAGCCCAAGGAGTGTAATTTTTAGGATTTTGGGTAACGTCCTTTATAAACTGATCAAATGGAATTTTTTTAGCGTCATACACCAGCCTTTTGTTAGGTTTAAAATACCCGCTATAATTACCTGTCAAAATATAACAGTATTCATTCTCGCACCATTGCGCGTCGGGTGCAAAGTAAGTAAAATTTCCGACATTAGAAACTTTTGTCGGACCTATACCCATCTCAGCAAATATAGCCCTGTTGGATGCCTCTTGCAGGCTTTCAGCTAACTTACCGTTTTTAATCGGATGACTAACTGCCGTAAAATCCCAAAGGCCATCGAAAATTAAATGTTTTCTCTTTTGGAGATAAACGCTGCCATCTTTATCGGACAGCAAAGTTACAAACCCCCGATGAAACCTACCCCGCTCAAAATGACAATCAATCCAGGAAGCAGAACCTATAAGATTATCATGTTTATCTACTAAAAAAAGAGCCTGGTCCTTATGAGATTGAAGGATATTATCTTTGAGTTGCGACACGATGTTTTTCGACCAAAATTGTACCTTTTTCTGATTGCTTTGCCAAAATTACCAAATCATCCGGCAAGGGAAATTTAACGTTTTCTTTTAAGGCTTCAACCGTTTCCACTTTTATTTTGGGATTGGATTTTTTGAAATGATTGATTAGCCGCTCGATTAAATACTCGGGGGCGGACGCACCGGATGTTATTCCCAAAACCTCAACATTATCAAGCCATTCCTTGTCCACCATCGATTCATCATCAACTAAATGTGCTTTTGTCCCTTCTTCCCCGGCTACCTCTGCCAGTCTTTGAGAATTTGAGCTTGTAGTTGAGCCAATCACCAAAACCAGATCGCTTTCTTTAGCAAGCTGACGCGCCGCTGTTTGCCTGTTGGTTGTTGCGTAGCATATATCGGATGAAGGCGGCGCGATGATGTTGGGGAAACGGATTTTCAACTTCTCGACGGTTTCTTTAGTATCGGAAATTGAAAGCGTGGTCTGGGTAAGATAAACCAGTTTTTCCTCCTGAGGTACCTTTAGACCGTCTGCCTCGTTTGCTTTTTCGATTAAGACAGCCGTACCTTCGGGAATTTCGCCAAAAACCCCTGCCGGCTCCGGATGATCCCTGTGGCCGACATAAATCACAAAGTAGCCTTCTTTTACGTATCTTTGAGCCTCAAGATGAACTTTGGTAACTAAAGGACAAGTCGCATCAATTACCTTATGCCCCCGCCTTTTAGCCTCTTCTTTGATTTTTGGATCTGTACCGTGCGCGGAAAAAACAAGAGTCGATTTATCTGGAACCTCATCAATATCTTCAACAAAAATGGCTCCTTTGACTTTAAGGTCCTCGACAACGTGGATGTTATGAACAATGGCGTGTTTTACATATACCGGCGGACCGAAAATCTCCAGCGCGGTCTCGACAACGTCAATCGCCCGATCAACTCCTGCACAAAACCCCCGCGGCCGGGCTAGTAGAATTTTTTTAATCATAAGTACCAACTAATCTCGATCTGCCATAAGTCTAAATTGTTCCGGAGTAACCGGAGTATCTAGTGGTAAATCTAATAGCCAATCAGCAATTACATCTTCCACATTTTTAATTCCACCAATGACATCGACTACTGATCTTTTACCGCTAGTTAAAGCCGCCTCGGATGCAACATGAAGTAACTCAGCACGAGCTGAATCAGGTCTACTATTTAGAGCTTCTTCTAGACCAGTTCCTATAAATAAAAACCCACTCTCATAACATCCAGTATCAAATCGTCCAATTGAAAATAATTCATCCGAATCTTTGCCTTCGATAATGAGATCTTCAGCGTCAATTACATCTGATATTTTTCTTGCAAGATCTTGGATTCGCCCTGGAAATTGATTTGAATCATTACTAGAAGCCATCTCCCATAACACCTGCAGTGCTACCTGTTCAACTTCATACTCTGGAGAATTACGACGTTCGGCTCCAAAACTTGGAGCCGATTGACCATTATCTTTGATATTTTCTGTGCCCACTATTAACGAAAAATTATACCATGAAGATATTAAACCACCTCAAACTCATCAAAATCTTCTAAATTTTTCTTCCACTCGACCTCAACTTTTTCGACTTTGGAAAAAGGAGGGCCTTTTTTGCACCATTTGATAAATGCGTCAACTTTACTCTTTGGCCCCTGGGCAATCGCTTCAACCAAACCATCTTTCCTGTTTCTTATTAGTCCTACAACACCCAATTCACCGGCTTTGGCTTTTGCCGATCTTCGGAAAAAAACGCCCTGGACATTCCCTTCAATATAAAGATGAGCTCTTACTTGTTCCATATTGATGTTGTCAAATCCACATGCATTTTATCACGGAATCTGACATTTTCCGCCTCAAGCCTTCTTCTCTGCTCAACTGTACCATTGAATGCAAAATTCGGTGCTAATCGGCCGTTCCTGTCCACTACCCTGTGACAAGGGGTCTTTGGATCCGTATTCTGGTGAAGTGCCCAGCCAACCTGCCGTGACCATCTGCGTTTGCCCAGCATCTCAGCAATCGACCCATACGTCGACACTTTCCCTCGGGGAATTTTTCTAACCTTCTCAAATACCTGTTCTTTGAAATTTTTATCCATACTAAATATCAGATACTAGTTAAATTGGTTCATCGTCGCCTCAACCCCGCTTGCAAGATATGCGGAAATTGCCTCCGCGCAGATTTCGATAATTCCCAGCAGTTTCTTCTGTTCCTCATCCGTGAAGTCTTCCAAAACATACTTTTCCGGATCGACATGCTCTTTAGGGTGACCGATTCCGATTCTCAGCCTGGAAAATTCAAATGTTCCTAAACCGGAAATTACACTATCAACACCCCGATGCCCGGCGCTTTGCGAATCGTGAGAAATTCGAATTTTTGCAAAATCCAAATCCAAATCATCGTGAATCACCAAGACATCGGCGGGGTTAATCTTGAAAAAGTTCATTATCTCTCTTGCCGCTTCACCGGATTTATTCATAAAGGTCGAAGGCTTAGCAACCACAAACTCTTCCGTTTTTGCAAAGTAGCAAATCCAGTCCGGATTATATCTCCAGGAAAGTCCTGAACTTTTGGCAAAATAATCAACAACTATATAGCCCAAATTATGGCGGGTGTTTCGAAACTTTTCCCCAGGATTACCAAGTCCAATAATTAATTTCATATTTCGAGTATAACGAGAAATATATCAGAGGAGCGCCATTGGCATAACTGTAAGGTATCAAGGCGATCTGCTGATATTTTAGTTTTTAACACTGAGCATTTCCTTTACTTCACTATCCGAAACAGGCGCAAAATCTTTATAAAATTGGCCGACCGCCCAATAATCGGCGCTTTGTTCTGTGCAAATTACTTTATCATAATCCGCCTCAACCTTTTCGATAACAGCAGGCGAGCCGCACGGGACGGCAAGAATCAGCTCTTTGGGCCCAAATGTCCTGATTATCTTGGAGGCAACAATTACCGTCTGGCCCGTTGCCAAACCATCGTCCACAACAATTACAATTTTGCCCTTAAATTTGGCAGGTGAAATCTTAACATCCAGGAATTTCTCCCGTGCTTGTGCCTCCCTTTTTTTATTCAAAAGTTCTTTTTTGAGGTAATCGGCAGAGATTTTAAGATCGGCAATCAGCCACCTGTCCCAAACAGGTTTTCCCCAGGAAGCGCAGGCGCCGATAGCAAGCTCGGGGTTTTTCGGTGCACCTATTTTTTTGATAACAAGAGGATATACGGCAACGCCAAGCGTATCTGCAACTTCCACTGCAACTGCAACGCCGCCTCTTGGAATAGCTGCAACTGTCGTGTTTTTAAGATTGAGTTTGAGCTTTAAAAGCCTTTGGGCAAGAATTTTGCCTGCATGAAATCTATCATTAAAAATCATTACCTACTTAATTTGTCTTTCTGCGAAATTGCCAACAACCGGCCATTTAAACATCTGCCCTTGGAATGCCTTAAGCATGGAAACTATCCAAACAATAAGGGCAACTATAAAAACCAGCGTGTTAAAAAGCGAATTTATTAAATTTAAAATAGGCACAGCACCGATTACTGCCCCCAAAATAATATCTGCAACAAAAATTGCCCCAAAAACTAAAGTCGATTGCATTGCATGAAACCGGATGAATTTATCGTCTTTTTCAACCAGAAGAATAACNATACCGGTAATAAAACCCAGAAAATAAGAAAGNGCAGCAACCAGATTTCGGTTTCCGTCATAAACTGTCATTTCCAATCACCTCCTTTTTTAGACGCTAAACGNAAAAAGTCTAACGACTAATGCCTTTTTACGTTAGTCGTTTGTCGTTAGTCGTTAAGCATCTCGTTACGCAAACAAATTAAGCTGTTTTTCCTCTGCTTCATTTTTCTCGTTCTTGTCAGGATTTTGCTGGTTCCAAATTTTAACAACCCCAAACTTCCCGTCGTAACCCGGCTCAACCACGATATCTCCTGCCCTCACCTTTTCTATCCCCTGGGCTATCTTTGGCGAGGCAAGATTGGCAATTTGTTCAATATCTGCCTTAAGAAGCACGTTAAACTCGCTTGCGAATGTACTGACCAAAACCAAATACTGGTCTAAAACTTTCTTTGAAGTAACCCCGGACTCCAATGCCTCCGATAAAATTTCGGAAAGCGGCACCAGTGAAACATATGGGGGTCTACCGTTACCATCAGGATATACCCACCTTACCCCATTCCTAACCTCAGTTCTGACTTTTGAGTTTTGACTTTTGAGTTGTTCTACCCTGTGCATTACGCCGATAGTTAACTTCCTTCCGCAAACTGCACAAATATCTCCGTCTTTGACAGTTTCTTCGGGGCTTTGCGAGAAATTGCAGTCCCGATGACCCGTGTAATGATATTTGCCTTCTTCGGGGTGGAATTCGATAGTAAAGGCGATTTTTGCATCATTGCGGGTGGCACGACTGGCGCGACTGAAAGGAGCCTCCCGACTGACAGGACCCGCAATGGCACGATAAACTGCATCATAAGAAACTTCTTCAGCCTCAAAAACCGTTGCTTCTCTTCCCATTTTTAAAAGCGAGTGGGAATCGGAAAAAGAAAGGATCGCCCGATTCTCTAAATCCTCAATCTGCCAGTTCATCGCCGGGTCGGAAGATAACCCTGTTTCGATTCCGTAAATGTGCTTGGCCATATCGCCGAAACACTCTTCTATCGAATCAAAACCCGAAAACGCACCGTACAGGGAAAACCATGGAGTCCAGATGTGAGCCGGAATTATCAGAACCTTTTCGTCGCATAAAAGCGCGATTTGCGCCAGATCACGGCTGGAAATCCCAACAATCGGCCTGCCGTCTGATCTTAGGTTCGCCTTTTTATCCACAAGCTTTTTATTGAATTTGGAAACCGATGCAAGCGACGGGAAGAAAAAAAGATTGTGGATGCGCCTGCCTTTTCCTCCCTGACTGTATATTGACGAAATCTCGCAAGAGAGAAGAAAGTAAACTTTCTTCTCGTCTAACACTGAAGGACTAACGTCTAAAGCCCGAGCTTTTTGCGATAGTCGTTGGTCGTTAGTCTTTAGTCGATATAAACCGTTGCCTGCATCAACTAATTCCGTCTTCAGCTGGTCAAACCAAAAAGGATGGGTAAAATCGCCTGTTGCGACAACTTTGATTCCCTTCAACTGCGCATACTTTGCGATATTTTCCAGGGTCATATCCTGCGAAACCGCGCGCGAGTATTTTGAATGGAGATGCAAATCAGCAACGAATTTCATTTCGAGCGCAAGCTAAAAATATCAGAAAGCTTCTATAAATTTTTCTTAAGTACAATAACTTAAAGCTTTGCTGATTTAAGAACCGAATCAATTCTGATCTATGAAAATGGAGATGTCAAATACAAATAAATCTGACTATGAACTATGAACTACTAACTACCAACTATCCTAGAGCCATCCTATTCTTCTTACCAGCCAAACAGGTGTTGCACCTTCACGGCCGTGTTCTTCCAAAAATTTGAGAATTTGAACAAAAATCAAAAAGCAGGCGTTAGTCCATGCGAAACCGTAAGGCGTCGGATACCTGTCGGAAACGCCGACTTTACCGTGGACAACGTCGTATTTTTCCCACAGGCTTCCCGTTTCCTTAAAAATCTTGATGTTTAAAGACAACCACTTCAAAATAATCCTTTTTGCCAAATTGTTGTAGCCGTAACGCATCAGGCCCTCAACCACCCTAAGCTGAAGAGGCGCCCAGCCGTTTGGCCAATCCCACTGGAAATTTTCGACAAACCGCACCGATTGCGCAACGCCATATTTTTTCTGAAGATCACGTTCTGCAAGCTCAACCACCCTTTTCGCCTGATGATTTGTGGCAATTCCGACATTTAGGGGAAAAACTCCGGCAACGGTTATTAAGTGGCTTCTTCGCTTTTTGACAAAATTGTAGTCGAAATAATAACCTGCCTTTTCATCCCACATTAAATCATTGATTGTTTTTGCCCTGTCATTTGCTTTCTTTCGGTACTCGTCTCTTTTTTTGATATCGCCAAACACTTCGTATGCTTTGGCAATGTCTCTTTCGTACAAATACAAAAGGCAGTTTAAGTCAACCGGCAGAAAGTCCATGCATTTTGCGCCAAAACGTGCCGTCATATCCCAGCCCGATTCTGTCTCTGCCAGAAGATCAATCGCGTTCAGATCATAGTAGCGGGAAAGCCCGCGATAAACATATCGGAAATTATTTAAATGCACCCTCCCCATCCAGACGTCTTTATACTCATGCTCCACATCCTGCATCGCCTTTTTGAACCAAACTTTATCCTTCGTTTTGGAATAAACCGTCCAGACCATGCTGGCAAGAAGCGGCGGCTGAGAACGCGACAAAAAGTAAAATCTCGAGGCATTGGGCACAATTCCGAAGCGGCGGATCAAAAAAAGCAGATTATCAACCATCCCTATTGCCAGTTTGGAATATTTAGAATGGTTAATAAGCGCCCTGACAACCGGATAACTGTCCCAGTAATACTGCTCCTCAAAAAACCCCACATCGGTCGGCACAATGTAGGGGTTAGGCAAACCGATCAGGCTTTTTAAATCTTTAGGGTGATAGCGGATTAATTTCGGCCAGTAACTTTCAATGTGTTTTGTAACTTTATCGATATCTTTTTGGGAAACGGAGAGGTGATGGGTGCGTGGAGACATAGCAACAATTTATAAGAAGTAAGACCCAGTGTCTAGGGGTAAATTTTAGCAAAGCCAAACGGGACCTCTCCTTGTTGTTAACATTACGTGGAATCCCCTTTGTGATTGATTTGAAGGAAAAATGTACGCTGCAATTTATTTAAAAGATCTCTATCCTATTTGTAACTACTTTGAGGTAAATACTTCGTTGCTTCTTAAACTCATAATTACAAAAACTAATCGTTTGCCAGACCGAGAGCAAAAACAAACAATATTACGCCAAGAAAATAAAGTAACAAGGGAACCAAACTTAGAAAAAATGTCAAGGGAAAATATTTGTTCTTAAAATTTCCAATTGTCACTAGACCAAATAAACCTAAAGTAAAAATGGCCATTTGACTTGAAGTTCCCAGTCTTAAAATTTCAAAAAGAAACTTATTTTGAAATTTATAAAGTGTAAATCTCCCTTCAAAAACCACTGCGCCTACTGTAAAAATAACCACAATAAGAACAAAAAAATTTAACATTTTAAGTAATTTTCTTTCGGATTTCGTAGACATTTCCATGTTATCTATATTTTAATATTACTTCTTTCGTACTGATTTTGGTAGAGTTTTTTTATTTCCTCAACCGTCGTTGCATCCTCTGCTCTTTTGTCTGATTCCCGGAATTTGACGAGGCGCGGGAATCTTAAAGCATACCCTATGCCGTTTTCTTCACCGGCCGTATGAATCGGCGATTTGGTAATTTCGTCCGCATAAATTTCCAAAACTACCTTGGGTTCCACCCAAAAAGCCGGTTCGACTTTGGAATTTACTCTTGCGGGTTTTTTGGAGACTTTGATCTTTCTGGCAATTTCTGCAACTTTCCTAAATTCCTCATCAGTTAGTCCCGTCCCAATTCTGGAAATAGTTACAAATTCATCCTTTTTTTCATCATAAACCCCAACCAAAAGCCCGCCGACACCAAACTCAGTCCTTCTACCGCGCCCGGCATAAACCCCCAAAAGCACACAATCGACCGTGTCTGTCAGCTCCCCGGATTGTGATCTTTTGAATTTAATCCAGTGAAATCCGCGGCCTCCGGCAACATAAGGGCTGTCCAGTTTTTTAAGCATCAACCCCTCCAATCCTTCCGAAACCGCTTCGTTGAAAAATTTTGTGATTTCTTCGGCACTGTGGAGAACCCGCTCTTCCGCAAGCCTAACAGTCGATCCGTCTTTTGATACTATCGACTGTAAAAGTTTTCTTCTTTCGCGGTAAGGTATTGCAGTTATGTCCTTGCCGTTTAAATATAAAAGGTCAAACGCAAAAAGCACCAAAGGCAACTTTATTGCCATTTCTTCAATCTTATATTTCCTGCGTCTTTTGGTTGTTTCCTGAAACGGCAAAAACTCGGAGGTAAGCGGATTGTAGGCAATCGCCTCGCCTTCCAAAATCGCGCTTTTGGCCTTAATTTCCCTTTGGGCTCCACGCACAATATCCGGAAATGCATGAGTGGTATTTTCCAGATTGCGCGAAAAAAGCTCGACTTTATCCCCGTTCTTGTGGACCGCAACCCGAAACCCGTCAAACTTCGGCTCTGCCGCAAATTCCGGCCCCAGCCTTTTGATTGCTTCCTCTGCAGAAGGCAACCGTTCCGCCAAAGCGGGCCTGACCGGTTTGCCGACTATCAACTTAATTGAAGATAGTCCTTTTTCTCCTTTTTTATAAAAAGTCTCGGCAACATAACCCAGATCGCTGGTTTTATTGTATGCGGACTCAAGGACAGGCCGGAGAGATTTGTCGCCTTTTTTGGCAAGTGACAAAGCATCCAGAACCGTGGGGTCACCGATTCCCAGCCTCAACGTTCCAAGTGGAATGTTGACTACGTGTTTGACGGATATCGGATCGAGTTTTTTAAGAAGATCGGAAAGCGTCGAAACTTTTTTTTCTACCGTGCCGTTACCAGTAAACTCTGCAATTTTCCCAAGCTCCCCAAAAACATCGCTGACCGAAAGGGCGTTAGTCGTTCGTCGTTTAGCGTTAGTCGCCAATTGCACAGCCGCCAACCCCATATTTCCTTTCTTGCGGTAAAGCTTAAGAACCTCCTCTTTCGGATTACTTGCCCCTCGAAGCCTTGGCGAAGTGGGGTCAAATGCCCTGCCAATTGCCTGTGCAGCCAAGGATTCTGCCATTCCCAGCTCCGTCGGCTCAAAAAACGGCGCGACCCTGCCTTGAATTAGATAACAAATCTTGCCGATTTCCTCTGCTTTTGCCTCTTTAAAAAGCTGCGACAAAATATCCACCAACTCCAATCTTTTGGACGTAGCTTCCAACTTTTCGTAATATTGAGCTAAGGTCGAAAATTTCATCTCAAAACGTACACCGCCCCTTTGGTGCTGCCTTTTTTCTTAATCAGCTTTTTTTTCTGCAAATCCTTAAGATCGCGAAGGATTGTATCATCACTGTAATCTCTAAGCAGATTTCTCCACTGACGATTGCTTACAGATCCGTAAGTTTCAATATACTCCACCAGCTTCATTTGCCGCTCCGATAAAGTAATTTGGCCGGTCCTGCCTTTTAGACGTGAATCTAGCGATAACTTTTGAACTCTTTCTTTGACTCTTGCAAGCTCTTCTGCCAAACCCTCGCAAAAATACTCAAGCCACGCTGTTAAATTGCGGTCGGACAAAGATTCGGCTTTTTGGTTGGAAACCGCCTGCAAAGTTTCGTAATAACGCTTCGCATTTCTGTCAAAATACTCTTCAAGTGAGAAAAACTTTTTAATGTCGTACCCCCTGGAAAATAAAACCATTGTTGCCAAAGCCCTTGCCGTACGGCCATTGCCGTCAACAAAAGGGTGAACATAAGCCAAAACGTAGTGAGTGATCCCCGCCGCAAGAACCGGATGGATCAATTCCGATTCGCCAGAATTTAACCAACCAAAAAACTCTTTTGTAAGCTTAGGTACGTCAACTGGCTGAGGTGGTTTAAAGCTGATTTGGCCGGTTTTCGAGTTTTTAACAACGACCTGCGTTTTTCGGTATTTCCCTGACTGATCAGCTCTCAAAATTTTCTCAACCGTCAATTTGTGGATTTGATGCAAATCTTTCTCAGATATCTGAAATACTCGACCCTCCCTTGCTTCACTGTTTCGAAACAGTGAAGCAGTATTAGTAACCTTTCTATCGAGATATTTCAAGACATTTCTATAATTTATTATTTCCTGAACGTCGCGGTCTTTTGCGCTGATTTCTTTGCCTTCGAGCACATCTTTTACCTCTCCTGAATCCAATGGATTCCCCTCGATATGGGTTCCGTGATGGACTGTGCGGATAATTGCCTCTTGCCGGAATTTAGCCTCATATGCAGGCACCAGTGGCGCATTTTCAATGATTTCTTTGGAAGTCTCAATTTTGGAGATAAACCGCAAAATATTATTTGTAATGGTAAAAGTAGGTTTATACATGGTGATTGCCTGCCCCGTCAAACCGCTCTTTGAGCCGTGTTCGAATAGAACTGTAAAGGCGAAAAGCAAGGTTATTCGGGGTGAATTTCGGGGTAAACATCACACAATTATCGCATATTTACCGCAACTTTCATAACTAGGATTGACAATATGCTTCGTTAAATTGCTATAGGATTGACAATGGCCGTCAAAACATTATAAACTTCTCTACCATGACACCCGAAGCATTGGGCAATACCCATTCCGAAGTTGGATCTGGGCCAAAAACATACGGCCAAACCGTCCGTGAGGGAAGAAAATTAGTCGGACTCTCACAAGAAAAATTAGCGGACCAAGCTGAATTAAGCCAGGGGTACCTCTCGCAAATTGAGCACGATGAAGTAAAAGACCCTAGTTTCGCCGTACGTACAAGAATAGCCGTAGTATTAGGTTTTAAAATAGATGATACGGAAGCGACGGAAAACGGTGACGTTATTTTCCTTGAACCGCATGCGGCCTATCTTCAAAAAATCATGTTGGAGTTGGCACCTGAACAAAAAGACTTGCTAATGGCATATATAAAACTGACATTTCCACAGGCCAGTCTGGAACAAGCATCTTATTTAAGCATGCCTCAACCTTTATCGGGACCAGAACTTGGCGCCAAAATTCAAGATGAGCGCGTAAAACGCGAATGGTCCCAAGGACAACTAGCAAACAGAGCTTCACTTTCTCAAGGTTACCTTTCCCAACTAGAAAACGGGGATGTCAAGTCGCCATCTTTATCGGTTGTCGACCGAATCAGCACAGCCCTCGAAATGGACATTAAAGACTTAGCAGGGGTAACCACAATGAAAGTACCAGGGGAAATCGCTTCTGTCGATCAATTCTTAAGAGACGAAAACGTCACTCAAGACGTAAAAGATGCTAAGTTGAAAAGCCTCATGAACTTTTTGGAAATTATCGGCGATCCTGTTTTCCAGGACAACTTTATTATCTTGCCCAGAAACCAGCAAGACACATCTACACCAGCTCAATAACCTTAGCCTTTTTCAGTAACTGTTTTGGGACGGAATCAACCTCTGCGGCGGTGACAATTGTCTGCTGTTTGGAAACTGTTGAAAGAACGGCGCGTCGGTGATTCCAGTCCAGTTCCGAAAAAATATCATCAAGCGCCAAAATAGGGCGTGATTTTATTTTTAAGCTGACAAACTCAAGTTCGGCCAGTTTTAGGGAAAGAACAGCCATCCGCTGCTCCCCGCGCGACCCAAAATATGCCAAATCGTGCTTTTTGTGCATAAACCTAAAATCGTCCCTGTGCGGACCGGAAAGAGTAATCCCTGCCGCAATATCACGGTCTCTATTTCTTAAAAGCTTTTCCCTTGAGAGTTCACTTTGTTTAAGAATAAATGCAAGATCAGACATCGGCGCCGTCCACATTTTATCGTTCGAGCGCAGTCGAGAACTGCTACTTCTCGACTCGCTCCGCTCACTCGAAGAATACAAAGCATTCCCGCCTTCAACGAAATTCAAAAATTCAAAAAACTCCGCCCTTTTTTTGGAAACAATTGCGCCGTGCTCTAAAAGCCGCAAATCCCAGAAATCAAGTTCTGCTTTTTTTGCCTTTCCCTCCATGATTCTTATAAGAAGCTTATTTCTTCTGGCAATTATCTTTTGATATGCGCCGATATTCCGCCAGTAGTCTTTATCAACCTGACAAAGCAGACTGTCCAAATGATGTCTGCGAAACGAAGGTGTGCCGGCAACCAGATCCAAATCCGCCGGCTCAAAAACGACAACTGAAGCAAAACTTGCAAAATCCGCGAATCTTTTTTTTATCGAATTTACAAAATAGGCTTTTTTAACAAACCTTTCGTCAAAAACCTGCATATTTAAAGTCAGTTTGTTTTTTACACCAATCTCTGCCGCCTCCCCCTCTATCTTGGCCTCGGATTTGGCGAATTTCACCAGATCCAGATCCGTTTCCACTTTGGCAGAGCGAACACCGGATAAAAGAAGCACCGCCTCCAAAATATTTGTTTTACCGGAACCGTTTGGCCCGATAATTACGGTCAGCTTTGGATCAAAGTCAATTTTTTTTTGTGAGAAATTGCGGAAATTTTTAAGACCTAAACTTAGAAGTTCCATCTTTTGCCGACATATCCGATTGCAGCAGAAGCCAAAAGAAAGCTCAAGCCCCCAAAAATCAGAATATTAACGTAGCCTGCAAAAAGCTCGATTGCGGCAGCAAGCGGTGAGGCAATACTGGCAAAAAATGCGGCTAAAACTATGTTGGCCCCAAAAACCGTCCCTAAATAATTATGGGCAACCCTCTGCTGGAGAGCCGTTCGGGAGGCAATCATCACCAGAATCGCTCCAAAACCTGCAAAAATTAAAAAAATAAACGACGGAATCAGCAAGTAAATACCCTTAATCAAAGCGGTATTTATAAGAATTCCCAAAAGCGAAGCCCAAAATCCTAAAACTCCAAGACCCAAAGCTATAAAAAAACTTTTGCGCACTTTTGGAATTTGAATAAATAAGGCCCCGAAAAGGACGCCGATGGCAATTGCCGGGAAAATAAACATCGGGCTTTTTTCAATCGAAAGCTCAACAACCTCATCAAAATAGCCCGCCCCGATGGTCCCGCCGAATGCAACAATCCCTTGGATCGCCGCAAATGCCAAGAAGAAAAACCAGGTAACTTTGGCTGAAAAAATATACATAAAGGCTTTGGCGATATCGGCCATTTTATCAGCCAATGTCATGCCGTCCGGTTTTCTGGGCAAAAGCTTTGGCAGCGACATCGGAATAATGATCGCGCAGAGCAAAAAAACCAAGCAGATAATCAAAGTTGCCACATGGCCAAATAAAAAAAGCGATACCGAACCGAAAAAAAGACCGGTAAGCTGCCCTCCGGCCAAAGTAAAAATGAATACGGAATTGGCTGCAGAAAGCTGGGATTTTTTAACTATCTGGGCGCTGGCCGCCGAAATCGCCGGAAAAAAGAAAGTGTTGCCGGTAAAGTACAAAAACGAAAGAAATATAGATAGAAAAACTTTATCCAAGGTTAAAAGTATCAAAATAACAACCACAGCAATTGTGGAATTGGCAAAAATTATAAGCTTCTTGCGGTCAACTAAATCTGCGGCAAGACCGGCGGCTGCCATCAAAATTAGGCTCGGGATAGCAAGCGAAAGAATGATTCCGGAAACAGAAAAGTTGCTTCCGGTTTTTTGAAAAACCGAAGAGATTAAAGAAATTAACAAAAAGCCGGAAGCAATCTGGCCGCAAAGCAGTGTCAGGGTCAAAAGAAGAAAATTGCGCCATCTGGCAATTTCAACAGAAATTTTTGATAAGGAAAGCATAATTACAACTTTTGGCAGGCGGGACAAAAATGTGCGCTTCTGCCATCCATCTTTTCCCGTACGATGGGCGTTTTGCAGCGCGCACAGGGTTTACCTGTCATATGATAAGCCTTGGCAAACGAAAGATAAAGGCCGCGCTCTCCGCCGGAGTCGACATAAGCATTTGCAGAAGACCCGCCTTTTGCAATCGCCAGCTTTAAACTTTGGCGAATGCCATCGTACAAAGCCCTGATCTCCGCCTGCGAAAGGCTGGCGACGCTTCGCTTCGGGTGAATTTTGGCTCTCCATAAGGCCTCATCCGAATAAATATTGCCGATTCCCGAAACGAATTTCTGATCCATGAGCATTTTTTTAATCCGGGCCTGACCCTTTTTTACCAAGCGCTCGCAAAACTCTCTATAACTCATCACTAGCGGGTCCGGTCCAAACTCCGCGCCGATTGCTTCTTTGATCTTTGACTCTTCACTTTCGACTATCTTCACCCAGCCGAACTTGCGCATGTCGTTGAAATAAAGATGGCCGCCGTTAGTAAATGTAAATGTTACCCTTGTAGTTTTATTGGGAACCGCTAAGTTCAAAGGCGGAATCGGATGCCCGCCGGCAATTCGGGTTTTTTTTAGGCCCGCAGTCCTGAGTTCGTCGAAGGACGAGGACCGCAAGCTTTGCTTATCCTGATATTCATAAATCAGCTGACCGGTCAATTTTAGATGAATAAGTATTGTTAATCTCTTTGAAATATTTATAGAGACTATTTTCCCGATTCTCTCAACATTTTCCACTCTCTTACCCTTTAGATCGCGAGTAGAAAAGCCGCCCCAGAAAAACTTTTTCGGCCAATCGTACTCGATGGATTCCAAAATCAGCCCTCTGAGCTTTTTGTCCAACTGATTAACAATAACGGTTACTTCCGGTAACTCCGGCATAATTGCAAAATTTTAACAGAAAATAAATTATATTGATAACGTCAGCTGTTGAAGATAATGCTAATCAGTACTTTCTCTTACAAGCCTATCGAGGGTTACGAGGTCTGAAGCCATCCATCTATCTGCATCCACAGATATGTCAATTGCTTCATGAGTATTTACTCTTGTGGGGTGAAAATCACTAAGATGTCTAATTGCAGGTGATGAACTCGGCTTCTTATAAACTCCTGCAGTTAATCCCTCTCTCTCGAGATGAATAGCCATCTATACTTCCACTTAACACCCTCTAAATTCCCTATGTCAAGACTAGTTTACGGATCGCTCTCCACAAAGCAGTGATGTCTAAGTTTCTTGCTTGACAAGCTATTGCTATGGGACTATAATTCCGCCGTGACTGAAAGGGATATTAGGATATCTGCGTCTGAAATTGGAGCAGTAAGCGCTGCAAATAAAAACTTGGCGTCCGAGTCAAGGCCAAGTCTGCCTTTACCCCAGATACCAATCAGAGCCCGTATAGCCGCAGTATTTTTAACAGTCGGCGGTGTTGCTTTATTGAATAACGCCTGCAACAACCAAGAAGACGCTGATTCAACTACTCCAACTCCCAGAGAAACAGCAACCGCAACTATAGAACCAACCCCAACCCAAGAGCCGGAAAATCCCTTCGGCTTTACTATCCCCGAAGATGTCAAAACTTTAGAAGAAGCTTTGCTATTTATAAGAAATCAACAAGAATTAAAAGCTGCACCTCTTATTGATAATGAAGAGGTTTTTATTGGTACCCAGGACAATTCGGAAAATCCCCAAAAACTGTTAGTTTACATAAAGAAACCTAAAACGGCTGAAGAATACAGAGTAAAACAAAAAGAATGGGCACAAAAGCTGCAAAATTTGCTTGACCGCTGGGATATTTGTAATCCTCCAGATCTCATTGCTTGGCACCCGACTACTATCAAAGAAGATTCAACTGATCCTTTTGGGGATATCGGGCTTGATCCTGAAAAAGACAGCAAAACACCCAGTTGTGCCCAAAATGTAAAGTGATTCATAAATGAAAAAACTAAGACCGAAAATTCAAAAAAAATATCTACTTTTGTTTTTAGTTCCTCTAGTTCTATTCCTATTCTTATTACTCCTCCCAATCTTCTCTACACATACTACTTCAAATCTAGAGACAGTTGCAGAAGAAAATAACATAGCACCTTTGATGGTAGTTGATGAAAGCGGCAATTTTGTTGCCGATGAATTAATAGTCAAATTCAGACAGGGAACTACAGATGACCAAAAAACCCAAATCGTTTCTTCGAAAAATGCATCTGTCTATAAACAAGGGCTTGATCCTACCCTCCAGCTTATTAAAGTCGACCCTGCACAGCGTGAACAAATAATGCAGGATCTTGCCGGTAATCCAGACGTCGAATACGTAGAAAAAAATACTGTCAATCGCCTGACGGAGAATACCGGCGGTTCTACATTCACTCCACCAAACGACCCTTATTACCAGTCACAATGGCATCTTCAGAGAATTCTTGCTCCTATTGTTTGGAACTACACAAAAGGCAGTTCCAATATTATCGTTGCAACCATCGATAGTGGCGTAAATTACAATCATCCTGATTTGGTAGGCAAGGTCTTAAAAGGGAGAGACTTAGTCAACAGTGATAACGACCCGATGGATGACTACGGTCACGGCACAAGAGTGGCCGGAGTATTTGGCGCTGTTTCTAACAATGGAAAGGATCTTACCGGCACGGACTGGCATGCACAAATTTTAGCCGTAAAAGCTTTCGATAGTCAAGGCGGCGGTAATAGTTTTAGAACAGCACACGGCATAAATTGGGTTCTCCAGAATACATTACAATACCCTGGTATGAAGGTAATAATTCTTCCACTATATGGAGAGTTTCCAGATGAAACATTACGTCGAAGTGTTAAAGCAGCTATAGACCAGGGTGTGATAATAATCAGCGGGACTCACAACAGCCCAACACCAAATTGTTTTATGGGTTACCCTGCTGCCTATAACAACGTTTTTGCAGTAACTGGAACCAATAAGGCAGACCAGTGGACGATGGGATGTCTCGGGAATGTAGATAGCCTGGGTAATATTAATAACGGCTTCAGGCGCATTGCGGCACCTTCCAGAGACATTTATGTCTTAGATTTAAATGGTGGAGCACCGTATCTTGACGGGGGAACTTCATATGGATCGGCGCAAGTTGGGGCAGTTGCCTCAATACTCTTATCATGCAACGGAGGCTTAACCGTAAATGTTACTTCAGCTTTGCTTGTCGGCAATGACGATCTGGGTCAAGGAGGTTATGACAATACATTTGGATACGGAAGAATCAACATGTTTAAAGCTTATAACCAAAGTTATTGTTCTTTAGGCGGAAGAATTAGAGCCTCAGGGGATGTGGACTGTAATGCCGACATCGCCCTTAAAGACTCCCAAGAAACTCTTAAATACATAAATAATTTGGAAGCAGGTACAGAAACTTGCGGTTTCGGAGTCTTTACGCCTTTAGGAGACGTCGATAATAACGGTTCTATTGATAATATTGACGCTCTCTACACTTCACAGTATGTTGCCGGGCTTAGAGACATCGATTCTCTGTCTTTAATACCACCCGAAGTTGACAGCGATGGCGACAAAATAACGGACAGTCAGGAGCAGGCGTATTCGTGTCTAAACCCTAATATAAATGACGCCGACAGTGATCCTGACAACGATAGCATACACAAAGGATCAGTCAACATAAATTCTGACAATATCACAGAAATTATCATCGGCACAAATCCCTGCGTCTTCGATACCGATGGTGATTATTTTTCTGATGCTGCCGAAAGTTATATGGGAGTCAACCCTCTTGACAGTTGCTCAGAAACGACTGGTTCCAACGATGAACCGCTTGACGCCTGGCCTTTAGATTTCAATGACACCAAAACCGTAAACATTATCGATGTGCTGTTCTTCGGGGGTAAAGTAGGAAAGCCGGCCGATTCCGAAGAAACAAGAAGGCTGGATTTAAATACGGATGGCACAATTAATATTATAGATGTACTCCAATTTGGGCAAAAAATCGGCACCAGCTGTTCCTAAAATTAAGAAAGCTCCAAAAAGAATTTGTAGACGAATTTAAAAAGATCAAATATCCCAGGCAGGTCTTTTGGCGAAATTTCCCAAGGCAAATCCGCTCCCGGCAATAGAGTAGTTTCCAGATATTCGACATTCTCATCACTTAAAGATTCTTTAAGCATCTTTGCCTCCGTATATGGAATATAGACGTTGTTAATATCGGCCAGAAAAAATACCTTCGCATTGAGATTATTAATTTGAGTGGAAGGTGAAAGCCCTTCCCTCAATTTTTGCTGTTCAGGCAGTAAATTTTTTTCGAAGAAATCAAATTTGGCCGGATCCTTATTGGTTAAGAAATCATAAATAAAAGACGCATCTTTAGAAAGTTTCACTCTATCACCGCCGGAAAGTTCCCTATAATTCCCGGAAGATAAATTCGTCCTGTTAATCCAAACCAAATAGTTACTGAGTATTTCTTTCTCCTTATCATCCGAAAGTGTGTTTATCGTTTCGCGATTATAGATCTCCGCTGTCTTAAAATCCGGATGCCAAGAAGATCCGTTTGCCTTTTGATGAGTTGATAGTGCTTTGTACAAAGTAAAAAGATCATAATAAGGGTTTATGGCAACAACAAAAGCAACTTTTTCATTAACTTGCGCATCTTCAGCCGCAACTAGAGCCAAACCACCTGACGCACAGAAAGCAATAAAGCCAAGTTTTTCCGGAATAACTTCAGGTCTGGTTTTAAGATATTCAAATGCGGCGATCATATCCTCCTTAGTTTCTAAAAGTACCCTTCTTTGGGAAAGAGAAGGAACGTTAGGTACCAAGGTTGCTACGCCCGAACGTGCCGAAGCATTGGCCACTCTTTGAGCTCGCTGGTCCTTCCGATCTATATCAACACCAAGATGCAGGACAGCGGCCGGGAATTTACCGCTTTTTTTTGGCAACCAAAGATCAGCGTTGATCGTTCGACCCCCAGATGTAAATTCCACTTCTTTTATAACCAGTTTGGTAGCGAAAGGATTAACAGTTTCAATTGGTGAATTAGGAACAATCCCGGGTAAAAAGGTAGTAGTTTTTAAAAATGCCCTTCCCCATTTGGTGTTCAGAACCGCAAGTATCAAAACAGCCAAAATAAGAAAGATAATTTTAAGCTTATGCCTTTTAAAAATTTTCAATGTAGTCTACAAGTAATTTCTAACTTTATATCTTCTTCTCCCAGCTGTGAAGGGAATTTTGGGCACTTTGGGCAATTTCTGCCAAATCTTTAGCTTCCATAGATTCTATTATCCATGCTTAAATTTTCCTTGCCAAAAACTGCAACCAGAGGGTTGAATTTTTTGCCCTTTGACGCTTGCTTTTTTTAAGAAGTTCAAAACCTGATTCTTTTAACAAATCCAGAACCTCTTGCTGGGAAAAAAACGAGAAAAATCGCCTGACCTTTTTCCCAAACCTCTCGTCAACAACCTCACCTTCCCCTTTCCCTTCTTTAAGTGCCAGATATAAAATCCCCCCGTTTTTCAAAATTTTATTGATTGATTTTAAAACCCTTGGAACTAATTTTTTAGGAACATGAAGAAGAGATGCCCGCGCATAAACTCCACCAAAAGAACCTTTGGCAAAATTCATTTTGGTCATATCGCCGACCACAAACTTTGCTTTAGGAACCCGTTTTTTGGCTTCATAAATCATTTTTGGGGAAAGATCCATGCCGACAATCTCAAGGCCGCGATCGAAAAGCTCTTTTGACTGAACTCCGCTTCCGCATCCGCAATCCAAAACCCTTCCGCCGTTTTTTTTAACCAATTCGGCAAATTCCGCAAGCTCTTTTTGGCCCCAATCATGAAGCGTAAAATCCCCGCCCCAAATCCTGGCCAAATCATCATAAACGTTCTTCAAATTGGCTTTAATTTCGCTGAAAATCACTTAACTTTACCCTCCACAAACCTCAAAATTTCGCGCTTGAAGCGCACTTTGGAGAATTTTTGGGCGTGTTTGCGAATAAAGCTGGGATTAAAGTAGCCTTTTTTCTCCAGATCCATGAAATTGTTGATCGCCAAAGTCAAAGAGCCGCTGGTTGCCGGGTCAAAATAAACCCCAGTTCCTTTACCTTTACCAGCCGGTATCGCATCGATTACAGATTCCAAAACTCCTCCTTGGGCAAGGGCAATGACCGGTTTGCCGCAAGCCATTGCCTCAACCGGCACGATTCCAAAATCTTCATACTCCGCCGGAAAAATTACGGCCCGGCAGTTTTGGTAAAGCTTGATTAATGTCTTGTCATCGACTTCGCCAAGAAAGTCTACTGTCGACAGTCTACGGTCTACTAATTCTTTCTTGCGGTAGACGGTAGTCTGTAGTCTATTTGCTAAATCTTTTAGATTTTCCATTTCCGGCCCTGTCCCGACAACCTTGAGTGGCAAACCGAGTTTTGCGCAGACTTCAACTGCCAAATCCACTCTTTTGGCAGAAACCAATCTTGAGACTATTAAAAAATAGTCGCCTAACGACGAATGACTAACGTCTAACGCTTTTTCTTGCGTTAGTCGTTTTGCGTTAGTCGTTTTGCGCGCAAAGCGCCCGATATCCACCGGCGGATAAATAACCTTTGAATCCCGACGATAAAATTTTTTGATCCTTGAAGAGACTTCTCTGGAATTGGCAATAAAATAGTCTACTCTTTGCGCAGCCTCAAAATCATAAACCCTCATGAAGTGGTTAACGACTAAAGCGTAGGCCTTGACCAAAAATCCCCTTTGTTTTTTAGCAGTCGGATAGCCGTAAAGATACCTAGGAGGCGTATGGCAGTAACAGATTTCTAAAGTTTTGCGTTTGTCGTTAGCCGCATTGCGTTTGACGACTCCCTTCGTCACATACCAGCTCGAGGAGGTTATGACCAGATCGTATTCCGCCAGCCCATTCGGGGTCTGAGCCCTCAGGGTCGAAGACTGGTGGACAAAGCTGTTCCAGACTAAAGGTGCCAAAAACCTTAAAGGGCTGTGTAAATATGATGCGAAAAACGGCACATTCTGCGCCCATGAAGTAATTATCTTTTTATTTTTGAAACGAAGATGTGCAGGTGATCCTTTTTTATAAAACGCGGTGTAAATCGGAGCTTTTGGGAAAATCTCGCACAGAGCTTCCAAAACCCTCTCCGCTCCACCAAACTCATTTAAATAATCATGCACAAGGGCTACTTTCATCTAAATCAACTCCAGCTGGTTTTGGCCGTGAGTCTTTTTGGACTTTGTCTCCTTTGGCTCTTCTTGCTCTTTGTCTCCTCCTGGTAGTTTTGCCAAAATCGACCTAAATCCTAACTCTTCAAACTCCCGTCTGACCTTTTCCCAATCCGGTTTAAATTCCAGCTTCCCCAACTCCAACTCCATACCCACATTACGATCCAGTTCCACCAAGCGCTTCGCGGCAAGAGCTACATCTTTTCCTGTTTCGAGTTTTGATCTTAGGGGTTCGGGAATTTCCGCAAGTTTTTTGAAAAGATTCTCAAGCGTATGATACTTCTGCAAAAGCGCACTTGCAGTTTTTGGCCCTACTCCCGAAATTCCCGGCACATTATCCGATGGGTCGCCGGTTAAAGATTTATAATCGACCATCTGGTGCGGCTCAAGGCCGAATTTTTCTTTAACTTGACGTGCACCGTAAAGTGTTGTCTCGTTTACGTTCCAGCCGGGCATCTGGACTTTGATATTGCCATCAACCAGTTGCAAACAATCACGGTCACCGCTTAAGATGACTACTGTCAACTGTCTGGCGTCTACCGCTTTTTTCTTTTTTGACCGTAGTCTGTAGTCAGTAGTCTGTAGACTTTTCGCGGCAATTGTCGCGATGATGTCGTCTGCCTCAAAGCCTTCTTTCTCAAAATACTTGATCCCATAGGCATCCAAAACTTTTTTAACCTTGGGTAGTTGCGGATAAAGATCGGGCGGCGGGGAAATTCTTTGGGCCTTATATTTTTCAAATTCGATATGGCGAAAAGTCGGGGCCTGCGTATCAAATGCACACGCAACATAACGAGGACGGACCTCGTTTACGGCTTTTATGAGCATGTTGGAAAAGCCGAAAACGGCGTTTGTAACCTCGCCTTCTTTGTTTGTTAAGTGCGGGATTGCATGGTACGCCCGATGGAAAAGATTATTGCCATCGATTAAAAGAAGAATCATCTTGGTTACCATGGCCAAATTTTAGCATTTAGAGTAGAATTCTGCTTTATGGAAAGAAATCAAGGTCAAGAAAATTTAATGAGGCGCTCTACCCTTGTGATCATTTTCCCTGATGAGCGCACCACCTTACTCCCGCCAAGTGATAATGAATTGATAAAAGATCCCGCTGTAAAAACTTATCACGATATCTCAATTAAACTAATAGAAAGATACAAACGGGAAGGTTATCAGATAACAGCGCTTGTATACGCTGATACCGATAAAAACCATTTTAGTTACATCTATCCCCCAGAAATGTTTTCCGAAATAATCAGATCAAAACTCACATACAATCGTTGGAAACGTAAAGACTATCAAGACGAACTTTTGAGCTTGATTCCAAGTTGTTTTGAAAAATCAAACCTAGTTGCAGGTGGATATCATGCTGATGATTGCGTAGCTATTTTTGTGGCCGCTGCCCGAGAATATGGACTGTCAGCCAAAGTTGACCTTAAACTTACAGACAAATTTACCTTTTTATTGATTAGTCATGAAGCTAGAAAAATGCTCACTGGGAACATGCTAGGCGATCATAGAGTGGATGATACACACATATGGAAAAGTTTTTATGAGAGTATTGAAGATACAATTAATACAAATCGGAGAAATTTCAGTTTTTAAGCCTGGGCTACTTTGGGAGATTTGCGGATACTCACTGTTTTTGATACCGACTTTGGCTTAGTCTCCCCATCAACACTAACAGGCTTCCCCACAAGCTGTTCAAACTCGTCACGATCCAGCGTTTCTTTTTCCAAAAGAGTATCTGCAACTTTATCCAGTTTTGCCCTGCTTTTCGATAATGTTTCTTTGGCTTTCTTATAGCCTTCGTCGATGATTTTGGCAATTTCGCGGTCAATTTTGGCCGCCAATTCCGGCGAAACCTGGGTACCTTCCCCGCCCATTACCGGCCAAATACCAAACTGGGGCCTTGGCGAAAAAATGGTCGGACCAAGATCGCTCATTCCAAACTGCGTCACCATCTCGCGGGCAATCGTCGAGGCAATTTCAAGGTCAGACGACGCGCCGGTTGTAAATTCCCCAAAAACCATATCTTCTGCGGCTCTGCCTCCTAAAAGCGTTGCGATTTGCTCCAAAAGCCTCTTTTTGGTCTCCGTATACCTGTCAACAGAGGGCGGGACCAAAGTATGGCCGCCGGTTAAACCCCGTGCCACAATTGAAATCCTATGAACCGGGTCAACATGAGGCATAAGGTGAGCAACNATGGCGTGCCCTGCCTCGTGATAGGCNGTCATTTTGCGCTCTTCTGTGGTCTGCATTCTCTTTCTTTGNGGACCNAACTTTACCTTGGTTGCCGCTTCCTCAATATCGATGCTGTCAATTTCTTTTTTGGCTCCGCGGGCCGCCAGAATTGCCGCTTCGTTTAACATATTNGCAAGGTCAGCACCTGAAAAGCCGACTGTTCTTCTTGCAATCCTTTCATCATCAACGTCTTTGGAAAACGGCTTACCCTTTTTGTGTATCTGGATTATGGCTTTTCTGCCTTCGATGTCGGGAAGATCCAATGTTACCCTGCGGTCAAATCTGCCCGGACGGGTTAGCGCGGGGTCTAAAAGATCCGGCCTGTTGGTTGCCGCCATTACCATGACATTGTCGTTGGGGGTGAAACCGTCCATCTCAACCAAAATCTGATTCAGGGTCTGTTCTCTTTCGTCATGTCCTCCCGAAAATCCAAGTCCGCGCATTCTGCCGATTGATTCGATCTCGTCGACAAAAATAATTGCAGGCGCTGCTTTTTTGGCCTGACCAAAAAGATCACGGACGCGCGCCGCCCCAACTCCCACCAGCATTTCCATGAATTCCGAACCGGCAACCGAGAAAAACGGCACACCGGCTTCACCCGCTACAGCCCGGGCAAGTAACGTTTTACCGGTACCTGCCGGCCCAACCAAGAGTGCACCTTTGGGAGTCCGCGCCCCAATCGCCCGGTATTTTTCCGGATGCTTTAAAAAGTCAACGACCTCTTGCAGTTCCTGCTTGGCTTCATCTACACCGGCAACGTCTTTGAATGTGACTTTGGACATATCGCGGGTAAACTGCCTCGCGCGCGACTGGCCGAAAGAAAAAATGCTGGATGCTCCTTCCCTGGCCTGCCTGAAAATAAAAAAGAAAAATGCGGCAATCAAAATAAGCGGCAAAAAGGTTGTCAAAATCGTCACCCAGATTTGGGAAAATGTCCTGTCTTTAACGGTTATTATCGTTTTAGTCGGATCGACTTGAGCGGCTTCAAGGGCGGAGAAAAATGACTGGCCTTCTTCCTTTCTGGCAATATACTGACCANTGTCTTTTAAATCTACGTTAAGCTTGTCGCCGTCGACCTCAATTTTTTCGACGCGNTCGGCTTTGATGTCGGAAATTACCTCAGAAATTGGTTTCTCCTGGGCAAATCTTCCAGCCGGATTTGTCGTTAACGTTAAAAAGGCAAACAGCAAAACCCCTAAAATCGCGTAGATGACAAAACCGCGCCATGAGGATTTTGCGCCCATCTTGGGCATTTGCATCTTAGGAATCGCGGCTTTTGGGATAGGCCCGATGCCGGACTTTTTTGCCTGTTCCTGCTTTGAATTTGACGTTCCTTTTGACTTTTTCGCCATATTTGGACACCAATGATATCACTTGAAAACTTAAATTGCTAGGAGAGTTTGGTCAGCCGATACCCATTTTCATCGCGCCTCTGACGTCTTCTAAAGTTTTTTGAGCTTCTTTTCTGGCTTTTTTTGTTCCTTCTTTTAAAACCTTATCGACTAACCCGTCCTGCTTCTCGAATTCATTTCTCAGTGTTCTCAGTGGTTGTAAGAACCTCTCCAATACCTCAAGAAGATAAACTTTTACATCAACATCCTTGATTTTCCCCTTTTTGTACCTTTCTTTATATTCTTCTATCTTTGCCGGATCACCATGTTCGGCAAAAGCATCCAGATAAACAAAAACAGGATTGCCTTCAACCTTGCCGGGTTCGGTGCCGTGAATTCTTTTAGGGTCTGTAAACATTGCCATTACTTTCTTTTTTACCTCCTCCGCTGAATCCGAAAGATTAATAACATTGCCTGCAGTTTTTGACATCTTGGCCTTACCGTCCGTTCCCGGCAATGTACCGATATCTTCAGGGATCAGGGCAACGGGCAGTGGGAAGATTTCTTCATAGGTATTATTAAACCGGCCGGCAATCTCGCGGGTGATTTCGATATGCGATTCCTGATCACGGCCGACCGGCACCAAATCCGCCTTAACCATCAGAATATCCGCTGCCTGTAAAACCGGATATCCCAAAAGTCCGTAAGAAGGAATTTGAATGTGGGCATCACGCATCACGTCTTTTAAAGTCGGCNTGCGGTTTAAGCGCGGAACAGATACCAGATTGCCAAAAATTACGGCCAGTTCCGCANCTTCAGGAATCTGCGACTGCAGATAAATCGTCGCCTTTTTAGGATCAATACCAACCGATAAATAATCCAAAACCAAGTCGCGGATATTTTTTTTAAGCTCACCGGTCTTCTCCGGCGCTGTCGTTAAAGTATGCAAATCGGCAATGATAAAGAAACATTCATACTCGTTTTGCAGTCTTAGCCTGTTTTTAAGCGAGCCGACATAATGGCCAAGATGTAACTTGCCCGTCGGCCGGTCTCCAGTCAAAATTCGTTTTTTCATGCCTTCATTATCCTTCATTTAATATCCTTTTGCACCAAATCTGTCAAAATTATTTGTCGTTACTTGACGTCCTTTCAATAACATCTCCAAGTTTTGCAAGTTCTTCGGCTGGCAAATCAGCCAAAGGCCTCAGACTCTCCTCAATCAGATTGGGATCTATTCCATCTTTAGATATCGCCTTGGCTGCACTCACTTGGTTTATCCCACGCATCGCGTCTTGCGCATCAGGACGCCTAGATTTTGGATCATNCTCCATTGCAAAACACCTCCTTTTCCATCAAAAAACCAAGCCCTATTTTGCTTGGTTGGTTTTTTCTTTTAGTTATAACTGAGTTACTACAAAACCACCAAGCCTATGCTTGGAATGTAAAGTAGAACCAAAATGTTTGCTTAGAGCCTGCTTGCCCTGAGCAACGTCGAAAGGTCATAACTGAGAATAGAATATAAAATTAGAAGGAATAATGTCAACCCAGTAGAGCTTCTTCCATTCTCTTCGAGAAATTTGAGTGAGACTCTCTCACAAGAAATTCTACTGGGTCAAATCGGCAACCTCGTACTTGCCAATTGCCAATAGCAAATCGGCAAAATCCATTTCCAATTCCTTTGTTAAATCTCCCGACCCCATATTGATGTGTTTAAGATCGATAGCGCTTTTGTCAATATAAATTGGAATGTCAAGTAAGATCGGACAAACTGCCCCGACCGGAACGCCTGCCACTTTTTTGACTTCATCAGCTCTTGCAAGTTCGCAGTTTACCTCTTCGAGCCTGAGCCTCAAAGCCGAAGGCCTGAGCGAAGTCGAAGGGTCCCCTAAAAGCCGCCTAACCTTTTTAAAATCAACACGATCTTTTCCCCGCAACACAAACGCAAAATATTTGTCTTTGAATTCCAAGCCCTCTTTTACGTTCGACCTAACAATCAACGTCTTCAAAATCTCATCGGGATTTACGCCGACTTTAATCACGTCCTCAACCTTGTAGACTTCTCCCCCAAGATCGGAAACTTTATGTTTGATTTTATTTTTTTGGAGATATTGCCGTATTTGGGAAAGATTAGCCACTGAAAAAATAGTAACAAAAGTTACAGATGAGCCAAAAGAGCCAAAGGTAAAAAAAGACCCACAATTTGTGAGTCAATACTTAGCAATCCTTACTGCACTACTGCCAACCCTTTACCTCAAAAGAGCATCGCGTATCTTGCAATTATTATTACATGGATATCAAAAGAAATCAAGCTTGGCAGACCTAAGTTTCAAGTGACAATATTTTACGCCTAGCAAATGAAATATCTTTATTTATCCTTGCAACCAGTGCATCCTTATCTTTAAAATTTGCCACTTTGCGGATCAAATCGTAGATTTCTATATCCGCAATCTTGGTTTCTGTCCCGTCTATAAAATCAAATAGGTGAACTTCCAATGATCTGTCTTCTTCTCCAAACACCGGCCTTGGCCCAAAGTGCAAAACGCCCCAATAAGGTTTGGCAACTAGTCCTGAGCTTACTTGCAGTGAGTTTGTCGAACCTGTCGAAGGGATAATAACCCGGCAGACATAAATCCCTTCTTTTAGACCGTGAGCCGAGCTCGGATCAAAATTTATCGTGGGAACTTTAATTTTCTTTCCCCGTCCGGCCCCTTTGATAACGCGAGCTTTGATAATTTTTTTGGAGGGTAAAATCCTTTTCATTTGCGCGCGAAGTTCGACATCACATTTAGCATTTTTAAAGCTGCAAGCGCCGCTTCCCTGCCCTTGTTTTGGTTATTGTTGCCTGCTCTTTTTTTGGCCTGAGCCAAATTATATACGGGGATAACTTCAAAAATTATAGGCACGTTGTATTTTAGGGCAACATCCATACAGCCTCGGGCACACTCATTGGCAACAATTTCAAAGTGGTATGTGTCGCCTTTGATCACCACACCCAAAGCGATAATAATATTGGCTTTTTTGGCCTTTGCAATATTTTGGGCAATAATTGGAATTTCCAATGAGCCGGGAACCTGAAACTGCAGTATCTGGTCTTTCTTTACACCGTGCTCCAAAAGTGCTGCCAAACAATGTTTCTCTAAACTCTCTGTCAACTGTCCATTAAACTGCGCCCGGACAATCGCAATTCTGGCCTTATCAAGGACCGTCCTTGGTATTTCTATTTTTTCAGTGTGTTTTTTTAACATTTTTAACTAATTTTTCTAAGTATTTGGCTAAGATGTCTACCTCGATATTCACTTTATCACCGGCTTTCAACCGCTTAAGCATTGTATTTTCCCATGTGTACGGAATTATTCCAACCGTAAACTGATTACCTCTGGCGCTAATAACCGTCAGGGAAATGCCGTTGACTGCAATCGATCCCTTTTCGGCGATATATCTGGTTAGGGGTTTTGGGACTGCGAAAGTCATAATATAACTATTGCCTTGCTTTTTGACAGATCCCAGTTTTGCTGTGCCGTCTATATGCCCCTGAACTATATGGCCCTCAAACCTGCTGTCAGTTTTCATTGCAGGCTCCAGATTTACCGAATCACCTTTTTTTAAATCTGAAAAAGAAGTTCTTTTTTGAGTTTCCGGCATCAAATCCACGTTAAACTTTCTGCCGCTCGGAGAGTTTTTTAATGTAAGACAAACACCGTTGACGGAGATACTTGAACCCTTTTTGAGGCTTTTTATAAATGAGGCGGGTACAGAAAAAGTAAACTTTGCGCCTTCAATGCCTTCAACTTTGCCTATGTGGGAAACAATGCCCGTGAACATAAATTTGCCTACGGCAGGAATCGAACTCGTCGAGTCTGAACCTAAGAGCTCATCCCTCAGAATCGAAGACCTGCGACCTAGGCTTCCAAATTTGCAGAGCAAATTTCGTGCAACTTATCAGCAAGACAAATAAATGTGCCAGCGGTTGGAATTGAACCAACGACCTAGGCTTTATGAGGGCCTCGCTCTAACCACTGAGCTACGCTGGCATTTTGTCTTCTGATATATAACAGCATGACTTCGTCATCTGTTGTATACGTCAGATTCGTCCAAGGCGAAGGCTGACATATATCAGGATTTGCGAACTATCGCAAATAGCTGATATGAGGGGACCGCTCTAACTCTTCGAGCCTGAGGCTCTCAGAGCCGATGGCCAACTGAGCTACGCAGCCTAAGCAAACGTCATTATAGCCAATTTATAAAACTTTGAAAACGTTTACTTGATCTAAGGTGTTAAAATTGTGACGCTAAAATTTTGAATGAAAAAAATCATCCCTATTTTCCTTGCACTTAGCCTCCTCTTGTCAATAATTAGCTTTCCAGTCAAAGCCCTGGCCCAAACTCCGCCGTCTTTAACCGACGCACAGCTTCTGGACAAAACCGAGGCGCAGGCAGCCCGTTATTTTTGGGACAGGGCATTGCCTAATGGTTTTGTCAAAAACGGTGAATTTTCGGCAGATTCAAGTATAGCCGCAACCGGCTTCGGATTAGCATCTTTGGCAGTTATGGCAAACAGGTATGGTTCTTCAAGTGAATGGACAATAACTCCCGCCCAAGCCGAGGCTCGTGCTTTGCAAATCCTCAACAACGCGGTTAATTATCAAGGATTACAAACTGGCAATCCCACCCTATACGGAAAAGCCGGTTTCCTCTATCACTTTATAACCGAAAACGGCCAAAGATCGGGAGCAAGTGAAGTTTCAACGGTGGATATGGCCTTACTTACCGCCGGAGCACTAACCGCCGGAGAGTATTTCGGCGGGCAGGTTGAAACCCGCGCTAATCAGCTATTTAACAACCTCAATTGGAATTATTTTTTCGACACAAATAATAAACTTTTTTATCATGGCTGGAAACCTACGCAAACTTCTGATTTTAACATTCCGGCACCTGATGGCAACGGTTACCTTTCTTCTGCCAAGTGGGATCAGCCCAGCGACGAAACCATTCTAACCAATATGTTGTCACTGGCCAAAGAACCGTCAAATCAAAACTTTAAAAGTAGCCTCTATGCTTGGCCGCGCGTGACAAGGAACTATGCCGGCTACAACGTGGTTAATAGTTATTTTGGCTCGCTGTTTACTTACCTCTATGGTGAAATATTTTTTAACTTTAAGGCCATGGGTAAAGACAACCCCCCACTAGATGCTCTCGGATCTCCGATGATACCTGTAAACTGGTTTGAAAATGCCAAAAAAGCAGCCCTCGCCAACCGGCAATTTATGGATGACAAAAAGGCAGAATGTCCAACCTTCAGTGAAAATCAATGGGGGCTTTCGGCCTCCTATGCACCTGACAATATCACCTATCTGGCAACAAGCGGCGCAAAACCGGCAACATTCAATAATGGTGAACCATATTACGACCACTGTGTAATTCCACCATACGCTTCAATCGGCACTATGCCGCTTTTAAGAACTGTCCAGAATGAACCATTGACCTCTAATCCCGCATTTGCTGCATTACGCAATTACTACGATAATCACTATGATGGGCTGTGGGGAAACTACGGCCCCCACGATTCGCTATGGACACCTGTTGGTGAACCTACTAGATATTCCAATATCTACCTGGGAATCGATAAGGGTGTAGAAGTTTTAATGATTGAAAATTACCGAACCGGATTTGTCAATAATTATTTTATGAGTCATCCAAAAGTAATCCAGGCAGTCAGAATTCAGTTCCCAAATGTTGATTCAGATAATGATGGTTTTTCTGATAATCTTGAACTTTATCTTGGAACCGACCCCTTGGATAATTGCCCGGATAACATAAATGACCCTGCCTGGCCGCCTGATTTTAACAATAATCAGGTGGTTAACATTATCGATGTCCTCTACTTTGGGGATAAAATAAACAAAAAAGTCGCTGATGATCCGTCTCTCAAGCGCTATGACTTTAACATGGACGGCACCATAAACATTATCGATGTTCTCTACATGGGCCCGTATATGTCTAAACGCTGCAGCTAAAAACGGTTCCTGTTACCCGGCCAATTTTGGGGTCAAAATGAGCAAATTTAATTTTAGAAAAATCAAAAATCTGGTTAAAAAATTAAGCATTAGAATTTCCAGGGAAAAATTTCTCATCCCTCTTACTCTATTGACCATTTTTCTTCTTTTAGTAACAATTAGCCTCTCCACTAGTCAAAAACCGAAAACGTTAACCAACGAAGATAAAATCATAGAGAGAGTTCAGCAGTTTGAAGAAGTTACCCAATTTAAAGACCTCCCTGCCCAAACCAGACTACTTGGCCAAAAGGAAATTGAGGAAAGAGCAAAAAATTTCCCCCTGATTTATAAAGATCTCTCTGGCGAGATTTATGAAGTTAGGTTCTCATCGCAAGAGGGCGGTATCCTATTGCTTTACGATGCTGCAAGTGATAAGATTTTGCGGACTTTCAATTTACTGCAGTGGGATCAGTAAAAAGTCACTTAAGTGAAAAGGGCAGCTTTTCAAATCTTATTGCCCGTTATCGCAATCTTACTTTTTCTCCTTGTTACCAAGCTGGCTTTTGCCCAAGCAGTTCCGACGATTATTTCTCATCAAGGTAGGTTACTCAATGCCTCTAATCAACCAGTTACGACGCAAGTTATAGTCGTTTTCGCTATTTATAACGCTGCAACTGGCGGGACTCAAGTCTGGACTGAAACTCAATCAGTTACGCCGGACAATCTCGGCTTTTACGAAACATTTCTTGGGGGAGTGACCGCGTTACCATCAACCTTACCCAATCCCTCGTACTTACAAATCCAAGTCCAGTCCGAAACCCTCTCACCCCGTCTGCAATTCGGCTCCGTCCCGTTTGCACAAAAAGCTGGAGATCTTGATTGTATCGATTGTAAGGTAGGTATTGGGACTTTAAATCCTACGACTCCGTTGCACGTTTTTGGTCAAAGTACGTTCGATGGAAGACTAATATCTACCGGAAACTTTGAAGTCCAGTTCAATGGAACTTCTCCAGCATTTTTTAAGGTTTTCAATGACTGTTGTGAGAAATTTTCAATAAAGCAGGATGGAGAAATACGATTTGGCCCATTTGGTAACATTCTTATCCAGCCTGCTAATACTGAAATTGGTATTGGTACCCTAGATCCGAACGAAAGACTACATATTGTTGGTGGGAATGTAGCTATTACTAGTCAAGGAAACGGGTTAATTTTAAAAGCGGCAGATGGTCCAAATTGTTATCTTTTGACAGTCAACAACACTGGTATTGTTAACACAAATTTGGTAACTTGCCCTTGAAATAATATTTCAAAGCCAACAAAAAATGAAACTAAATTTTCTCACCTTTTCATCCTTTTTAGTAATTATTTTACCCCTTGTTATTTTAATTATGGCGAGGTCTGTCAATGCCCAATCCGTTCCCACGATCATTTCTCATCAAGGCCGGCTTTTGAATTCTTCCAACCAGCCGGTTACTACCGCAGTCAATGTGCAGTTTGCCATCTTTGATGCGGCGAGTGGCGGCAATCAAGTCTGGACCGAAACGCAATCTATTACCCCGGATAATTTGGGATTTTACGATACTTTCCTAGGTGGTGTGACGGCGCTTCCAGCAACTTTACCAAACCCTTCTTACCTTCAAATTACAGTCCAATCCGAAACCCTCTCACCCCGTCTGCAATTCGGCTCCGTCCCCTTTGCCCAAAAAGCCGGCAATGCCGATCTTTTGGATAATCTTGATTCCTCTGTCTTTAGCCAACTCGGATCTTCTATCGAAAGTTCGGAGATTGCCGATTTAACTATCGGCAACCTTGATATTTCGGAAACCGCCGCCATCGCCGGATCAAAAATCTCACCTGACTTCGGTAGTCAGAATATCTTTACGTCCGGCAATATCGGAATTGGGACTGCTTCTGCCACAAGTAGACTGAATATCCAGGGGAGTTTTTCCGGATATCCGCTTTATATTAAGCGCACTGATACAGGCGATTATACCCACTCTCTAATTAGAGTTGAATGCAGTGCAACCTCCAACCGCTGCCAACCGGGAATCCAGTTTCAGCGCCCAAGCGGAAGATTATGGGAGATTGCAGAAGGATCAGGCGATATTGTTGCCGATGTTTTAGGCTTTTATAATAATCTTTCCGGAACCGTAATGGTGATTACGCCATCCGGTAATATCGGCATCGGAACGACCACCCCCGCGCAGAAACTTGACGTTGCCGGAACCATCCAGTTAACGGGTTTTAAACTGCCGACGGGTGCTGCCAATGGTTATGTCTTAACCTCCGACGCTTCCGGGGTCGGCACCTGGCAGACGGCGCCGGGTGGAGGCGGTGGTGGAGGCTGGACTGATGATGGCGCAGCAGTCAGATTGACAACCGACACTGATAGTGTTGGCATTGGAACATCAACACCTAGTACGAAACTGGATGTGGCAGGTACCATCAGGACTAATAATCAACTGATATCAACTGTTAGTACTGGTACGGCTCCACTCTCAGTTTCGTCTTCCACAAAAGTCACGAACCTAAATGCTGATCTTCTGGACGGGCTGGACTCTGCGGCATTTAGCCAGCTTGGATCTTCAATCGAAAGTTCGGAGATTGCCGACGGAACCATTGCCAACATCGATATTTCCGCAACTGCGGGAATTGCCGGCACAAAAATATCCCCAGATTTCGGCAATCAAATGATTACGACAACCCGCTGTATCGGTATTGGCGGAGCATGTTCAGAAAACGATTTATATATCACGGGAGATTTTAATAGTCATACTCCATTCGCTATTAGGGGAGCATTTGGTGGAAGTGTTCCTCTTGCCCAATTTATATGTGGTACTTCCGGCCAACCAGCATGCGGTTCTGTTATTGAATTTATATCTACGAATGGGACGAGCTCGTTTTCCTCGCGTATAATCCAGAATTATTTAGGTAATTTTTACATTGACAACCAGAGCATTAGTGGAACCGAGATGACAATAGCGGGTTCCGGCAATATCGGTATTGGAACGATTGATCCTCAAAGTAGACTGCAAGTTTCCGGGAATTATATTCAATTTCCAACAATTTCCGGGACTACCCCTCCGGCTGCCGATTGCGACAATTTTGCCGAAGCCGGCCGAGTGGTAGTTCGCACAGACGGTACAACCAACCTCTATGTTTGCACTTGGACTAGCGGGACTGGTGTCTGGGTTGGGAAATAATGAATGAAAAAGATTTTTGGGATATTGGCAATTTTTATAGTCGCTATTTTAGCTTTGGTCGGTGTTGCTTATGCTGGCAGGGTGACGAGTACCAATTATAAAATAACCACCGGCGATGCGGCTTCTAAAGGCTACGCGACAAGTACCAACTATAAACTTTATTCTGCAACCGGCCAGCCCGGGCCGATTGGCACAGCAACCAAGAGCAATTACAAACTTCAAGCAGGATCAGTTCGCAGTTTCTTTAGTGCCGGCCCGGATACTGACAATGACACCATACCGGACGGCCTTGACAATTGCCCCCAAGACACCAATCCAGATCAACTAAACACGGACGGAGATGGTTTTGGCAATGTCTGTGACAGCGATGACGATAATGATTCTATGCCCGATACTTATGAACAGGCCAATGCTTGTCTTAATCCCCTAGTAGCCAATGCTACGGCTAATCCGGACGGCGATGAACTAATAAACTATGCCGAGATGGTTGTTGGTACCAATCCTTGCACCGCTAATCCGGAACTGGCCCTGGATAGTGATAGTGACGGCTTCAAAGACGGTAAAGAACGCTACATGGGTACTGATCAAGCCGACGCCTGCTCAGACAATTCCACAGATCCTGCCTGGCCGCCTGATATTAACAATAACAAGCTGGTTAATATTATCGATGTCCTCTTTTTCGGCGGCCATATGGGCGCCAAAATCGGTGAGTCAAACTACGACAAACGCTATGATTTTGATGCTAATGGGACGATTAACATAATCGATGTCCTTTTCTTCGGCCCGTATATGACTAAAACCTGCACTTAAAAAACGAATAACCCCACATTTACTCCCGAAGTGAACTAGCTTGACACGTTGGGATTCTCAACAGGGTGATCAACAAAACTTGTCTAAATTTTCAATTCTAAAATTTTAATCTTCTTACTCCTGCTCCACCCTTTTATTTGCCTTTCGCACCTCAACGCCTGCTCTTTGCTACTATGTGGCTCTTGAAAAATCATTTTTATTGGTTTGTGCGACCTGGTATAACGGCCACCTTTACCATTCTTATGATCTAAAAATCTCTTTTGAGAATTATTTGAAACACCTGTATAAAAACTTTTGTCTGAACAAAGAAGTATGTAAACGAACCACATGGATTTTCCTGCAGCACATTCGAAAAACTCAGCGCAGTCAAGTTCAGGATAAAGCCCTTCGGTCCTTCGATATACTCAGGGCTCAGGGCACTTCGCCTCTTTTTATTGTACAAAAAACTCGCTCTTGTGATTGTGCTTGCACTGAGCGAGTCCTGAAATTTATTGAAGGACGAGTCGAAGTGTAGCCTTCAAATTTCTTATTTCGAACCAAATTATATACGAGTTTGTGGCTGTACTCAAGGGCTGGAAGGTAATTTTTGATTCAAATCCGCACAGTTACTTATATACCTTGTCTGCTCCGCTATGAGTACCTATGTCCAAAACTATAAGAACGAGTCTTTGCTCTCCATCATAATCCCAGATAATACGCAGGTCTCCTGTTACCCACGAACTCCATCTAATACCATAGTTCCTGGTATTTACTTTATGAGATTGTAGTGATGGGTGAGCAGGATTAAGAGCGAGTTTTTGAAGGGTGACTTTTATGCGTTTATTTAATGTTTCGTCACTTCCCGCTATCTTTTCTCGCGTAGCTGCAAACGTTGCAGTAATTTTAAGGGTAAACATTGGAGAGTTTACTTGATGCCAAGAGCCTTACTAAGTGCCTTTTCATTGGAAGGGTCAACCTCAGTGTAGCGCCCTTCTTCCAAATCTTTAAGGCTTTGCCCAATCCTTTTGTCGGTTGCTTCGCTAACCATAGGTAGTTGCTCAACTTCTTTTTTGACGTCAATAATTGCCAAGTGTCTCATGTATTCACCAAACGAAAGCCCCAAATGCCTTGCTTTAGCAAGCACAACTTGATACAGCTGCGGTGGGAAGGTTATTAGTTTTTGTATTCGTGCGGCATTTCCCATATTTTATATGCTATTGCATATTAACTACACCAATTCTACTATACTTTTGCAAAATTCTCAAGGACCGGAAGATTATTTTTGACTCAAATCCAATGGCGCTAAACCATATTCGTAACTAATACTTGCTGGCACTGTTGATTATTATGGAGACCTTTTAGACAAACAACACTTATTCAACAATTCCATAGTTTTTAAAACCTTATTTGAGTTTTTCGCTTTAGACCTTAAGAGTGTTATGTTTGGTAGTAGGATTAATAATGGGAAAGAAAATAGAATCAATAAGTCTTAAAACTGTAAGCCTGGTTTTATTGGTACTATTTGCTATTCCAGGGCTTGTCATGATAAATGCGGCCTTGATTAGCGGTGTTGTCGGATCACCAATTATTGATTTGTTAATGCGATTCCTTTTCATTATTATTGGAATAAGTTTAATTATTTCAACCATAGGCTTATTTAAATCTAAAAAATGGGCCCGTTTTTTTACTATAGTTATTGCTAAAATACTGTTTATACCTGTGGTTATTTTAGCAATCATAAGTTTAATTCTAGGAATCAAAAGGTTAATAGTTAGCCCGTCAGGCTCTTTCTTTGCCTCACCAGTCTTGTTTTTTGCCTCACTAATCTTGAGCTTTTTCTATTTGATTGCTGCTCTTTTTCTGATTTTTCTTATCTACTATCTAAATAGCCCCAAAATAATAGAGAAATTTAAATAAAATTTTGTGACTCAACCGTATGAGGTTAAGTTTTTTGGAATTGTTGGTTTAGGTAGTCACAGCCACTCCCGAAGTGAACTGGGTTGTAAATTTATTTTTTAAAGTAATCCTTTAGCATTGTCATCAATGTTGTCCTGCCCTTATTAGACTTTAAATACATTTCTCGCCTTTTAGCATCGCTTTTTATTAAATACGCTTCGTAGAAAATGAGCTTTAATGGCCTATATGCTTTAGTTGATTTAACTTCACCTGCATTATGTTCTTGAAATCTTTTCTTGAGGTTTTCTGAGTAACCAATGTAGATAAAGTTTTTTTGAGGATTATGAAGAACGTAGACGTAATAGAACTTCATATAAACATAAACAAATAGTCAGGTACCGTCTGGTACCTGACTGCGTTACAATTCTTTTATACTACTTCTTGCGAAGCCAAGTACTGTATAGTACTCGGCGAAGCAAGGTGCAGAATTGTACCTTGTAGCGGGGGCGGGAGTCGAACCCACTTCTGGAGATTATGAGCCTCCCGAGATACCGTTTCTCTACCCCGCGTCGATTCGGAAATTCTATCAAAAAATGCCTATCTGGTCAACTTTTAAAGAAGAGATCCTTCCACTTTTTCCAATTGGGAACTTCTCTTGACTGTCCACTGTCGACTGTTGACTGTGAACTGTCATCCTCGGGAATTACCACAATTGCTTCGCCCTCCTTAACCAACCCTAACTTGTCGCGAATTTCTTTTTCGGCAAACTCACCAGATTCCTTATACTTAAGTTCAATTTTAAAGGCTTCATTTTCTTTGCGCAGCACTTCAAGTCTGTCTTCGGCCTCCTGTACTTTCTGCGATGTTTGCGAGAATGAATGGATCCGTTTGGCACTGTTTACAGCCANAATCACNCCTACAAGCATAGCCATAAAAAGAATTAAGTTTCGAGTCATATAAATAGGCTCATAAGGTTATGATATCGNATATCTCATTATAAACCNTCAAGGGCCGAATTGAACCTAAATTATCTCTTGACAAAGCCCATAACAGCCATTCACCTCAAGCTTTCGCTTGAGGGGGCTTCCTGTTATATATCAGCCCTGCTCGCTCTGCGAGCTTCCTGATATATGTCGCTCTGCGTATGCAGAGGAAGACATATCAGAGGAGCGCCATTGGCAGGGCGAAGCCTGCCAAGGCGACCTGCTGATATAGGATATAAACCCTTGACAATACCTATAGGCTACGTTATACTAACTCTTAGCCTGCTTGCCCCGAAAAATCACCTGCACCGAAAATGTAAATGAAGAAATTGAGAGAAGCGCATAAGGATTTTATTGAGCATCTAAGGAGCAAAAAAAGGACGACTTCAACCGTACTTGCCTACGGCAAGGATATCGAACAGCTCATTGAATTTTTAGAGGAGCTCAAAAAGGCCCACGTCACCGAAGTCAAAGCCGAGGACATCCGAAGCTTTTTGGCCAAACTGCAGAATAAAGGCTATACCCCAAAATCACTTTCCAGAAAACTGAATTCCACAAAAACATTCTTCCGTTTTCTCAAAGTTCAGGAGCTTATAACCGACGACCCGGCAAGCTTGGTTGACCACCCTAAATTCGAGACTAAACCGCCAAGGATACTTTCTCCAATCGAATACAGGGCGCTAAGGGATGCGGCAAGGGACGATGCCAGAATCGCAGCAATTATAGAAATTCTTTTGCAGACCGGAATCAGGATTGGCGAGCTTGCAAACATTAGAACCGATGACGTATTTGTTCCGCAAAACGGCAAGGAAGGCAATCTCTTTATTAGACCCCAGGAAAACAGGACGGAAAGAACCGTTCCGATGAATAAAGCCGCAGAAACCGCTTTAAAAAGATACCTGGAGCTACGGCCCAAAACCCCCAACAAAGCCCTTTTTGTGACCAAAACAGGCAGGCCCCTGCTTGTTCGCAATATCAGGACGGCAATCGACAGATATTACAAAAAAGCAGGCATCGCCGCAGCTAAGGTCAATGATCTTCGACACACTTGGGTTGCACACCACCTTTCGTCCGGAGCATCATTGGTCTTAATCTCCAAAGTCGCCGGCCACAAAAGGCTTTCGACAACCGAACGCTACCTCTCCTTAATCCAGCAGCCCCCGGGTGAGGAAAAAGTGAAATTAGAGGAACTCTAATTGACACCAACCCCCTCTTCTGCTTAACTGGATTTTGATGTTTGGAAGTGAAGAAAATCAAGGACAAGTCCAAGAAATAAGCCCAACCCCAAGAGTGGAACGCCAGATTGACCCTGCCATAATGCAGGGCTTAGGAATCACTCATCAAGATATCGAAAGTTACTGGGAAAGAAAAGACTCTGTATTAAACGAAGCCCTTCAGAACGGCTCACGAGCTTATAATCTACTCAGGGGATCAGATGCTTCTNTCACTGCTCTCAAACTAAACGAACAAAACCTTATCCAGTTAGGCGCGGNCGCCCACAACCCAGAGGATTATGTCCAAAACATTGCTGATTTATTACAAAGTGAAGAACATCAACCCAAAAGTGAGCAGATCAAGGCCCATCTTCAAGGTTTTGGTCTCGAAGCATCTAAAGATAAAAACTATCGATTAATTGTTAAGGCTCTCAATTTATCAGTGAATGGCAAGCTGGTTCAAGATACCAAACTTTTAGGCATGCTCACAGAAAAATTCAATACCGTTTTTGGGGAAGATGCTAAAAATGAATTAGTTGCACTTGGTTATGCTATCGATGACGTAAAAGAAATTCACCCCAATCCAATATCTACACCAACTCCTTCTCCAACTCATCAAGAAGCAAGCGAACAAAATCTACGACCTGCCACTCCTCAACCGCCCGGGAGTCCCTTCGGCTCTCAAAATTAACCCTTCGTTTTTCTCCAAAAACTGGAAATTACGTCAGCAAGAAGCAGAATAATCATCGGCGCAATTAACGCGCGCCAGAACCAGGAAACGTAAAAAATCGCAACAATACCGGCAATCGCAGCAATCACAAAAACAATTTTTAAAAGTATCTGCATTTTCCTATTTGACCTTAAAAATAGCTTTTGTTAGTATATCAGCAATCTGAAAGAGCTTTCGACTTTCCGGCCGAGCGGCCGGAGGTTAAAGAAGGTTCTTTTTTTAGAAAACAAACCATGTCAAAAGAACACAAAGCCAATGCTCTAAGAATAAAATGTATCGATTGGCGATTTGCAGAAGTAATTGCAAACGATGCTCAAGTGCGCGGGCTCAACGGTAACTCTGACGAAATCTCCTGGCCGGGAGCATCTAAAGATTTTGATAATGTGAGCCGGGCGGCTGATATTTCCTTAAAGTTGCACGACCCCGACCAAGTCTACATTTACGAACACGAAGACTGCGGCGCATACGGCAAAGATAACTCTGAAGATTCGCACCGCAAAAATGCATATAAATTAAAGGCGTATCTTGAGGAGAAAAAAACAGGAATTCAAGTAAGCACTTTTATGGCCACATTCAGCGGCATAAAAGAGTTATGATACTAACAAGATGGACGCACACGTCGCGCTTTCTGCCGAAAAATTGTTTTCGATCGGACCTTTTCCTGTCACCAAC
>C687J35021_10000164_pt1 | contig 47993 bp, 72 predicted proteins | sample RifCSPhighO2_12_FD_35021 | JGI IMG/M metagenome (IMG submission 35021) | reverse complement strand
CCTGCTCTTGGTCGATTAGTAAGCGTTTTATTTATTCTAATATAATCTTTTCCTGGTTGATTAATTATATTAATGGCATTGCCATAAAATCTTGCAGTTCCTAAGTTCTTAGCCCAAAATTGGACAATATCTACACATTGTGCTCCGTACCAGGAATCATAATCTACATATTTACCATTGTATTTCTTTATAAATTGATTAAGCGTCGACATATTATTCGAATAATACTTTAATGAGTTCAGGTACTATTAGCGAAATAAAGAATGTTATAACCGCAACAATTGTAGTAATTCTTATTGTTAGTCCATCAAGTTTTCTTTGAAGAGAAGGAAGGTGGTTATCTTTTATATCAGTTANATCTTTCCTAATTCCTTGGACATCTTCTTTTAACTGCGTTANTTGAGTTTCCATAATTGCAACTCTTTCTAATTGAGTTTTACCCATATANATTTAGTATAACAAANTNTTAAAAATACTCATAAACAATAATTATACCTGCTCCTCCTGCACCTCCTGATCTATTGGTAGAAGTTGTATCAGCACCTGCACTTCCTCCACCCCCATACAAAGTTCCAGCAATACCATTACTGCCTCCTGTACCTGCACCACCTACTCCATAAAAAGAGTTTCCTCCCTCACCACCTTGAGCAACACCAGCTACCCCATATCTAATACCAAAATGTCCTGGTGATCCAGAGAGATTTATATCTCCTCCACTTCCTACACCGCCATTCGGGGGATTGCCTGTTGATCTAATATCACTGGTAGTATTCGCAGAACCTATTCCAGCTCCTCCACCAGTTGCAGAAAGAAATGGAGCTGTACCAAAAGATGAAGTAACACCAGCCACGCCATCATTATTCCCAGCAGCACCACCTGCTCCTCCTGTGCCTACTGTAACTGTTTCAGTTGCTCCTAAACTACTAGCGACTATCTTTTCTCTTGAGTAACCACCACCTGCACCTCCTATCCCAGCAGCAGCATTGGCAGCAGCGATAGCACCACCACCGCCTCCACCTCCACCAACAACTTCAACTATCACAAATTTGAGTCCTGTGGGTTTAGTCCAAGTATTATTTGCTGTGTAGTATGTAGTGGTTCTTAGAAGTCCATCTGTGCTAGTTATTCCGCTACCGCCAATTACAGGAGCATCTCCTGATACTCCAGTATGTTTATGACCAGTTGTGGCGTGTAATAACCCTGCTATAGAGTTAGTGACACCAGTAAACCAATTAGCTTCACCAGTAATATTTTTAATTTGCTGGAGAATTTGGCCAATACGATTGAGCATACTTGTAGCGGTAGCTCCTGGAGTAGCTTCTGTTCCTGAAGCAAATGTATCACGCAAATCCTCACCAATAGCGTTTATCTCCAAATTAGGATTATTATGACCAGTAGCGGTGTGAGCATCTGCCGACAAAGTCTTAGTCGGGTCAAAGGTAGTTTTTTGTGCTGGATCAGAACTTGGGTAGTTTGCTATAAGACTATACCTCCTTGCCCTGGTTTCTCAGAACTTTCTAAATCATTATCGCTCATCTGAGCAGTTGTGTCATTCATTAAAGCAATTGTATCGTTCATCAAAGTACTTCCAAAAGTATTACCTGCACTCCCTGCTGCTGGTATTTCTGCCTGAGTTTGTTCATTGATAATTCGATCCATGTATTAAGTATAACTCATCAGAGTGGAAAATCAGGAATAACGTTTCCTTGTCCTTCAGGTTTAATTGAATCACCAAGGAATCCTAAAGTAATTATGTCTCCGCTACTTGTTAGTGGTGGTAGAGGAGCAGTTGTAGTTGAGCTTGATGATGTACTACTTGAACTCGTACTGGTTGAAGTAGAAGTTGAAGTACTAGAACTTGTGCTAGAAGTGCTTGAACTTGAGGAGCTAGTAGACGAACTTGTGCTCGATGTGGAGCTACTGGTACTCGTTGAGGAACTAGAACTTGAACTCGTGCTGCTCGACGTGGAACTAGAAGTACTACTAGATGTTGAGGTGGAACTACTGGTAGACGAGCTGCTAGAAGAAGTACTTGTGCTGGTACTCGTCGAGGTGGAAGTCGATGAGCTACTACTAGTTGAAGTCGACGTGGAACTAGAAGATGTCGTTCCCGCCGCAGTTGTAGTTGAACTGGAACTGGAGCTTGAGCTACTTGTACTAGAACTTGTTGACGTAGAAGTAGACGTACTGCTAGAGGTTGAACTGCTAGAGCTAGAACTAGTAGCAGACGTGGAGGTACTAGTGGAACTGCTGGTCGAGCTAGATGTCGAGGAGCTAGTGCTAGTAGAACTGCTCGTGNTACTGCTGGTGCTAGAGGTCGTCGTGGAACTACTGGTGCTGCTGGAGGTACTGGTACTGGAGCTGGTACTAGTTGAAGTTGAAGTTGAGGTACTACTGCTCGAACTGCTACTCGTTGTCGATGTCGACGTGGAAGTTGAACTGGACGTACTGCTACTGGTACTTGATGACGTTGAAGTAGAACTGGAACTACTAGTACTAGAACTGGTACTGGTCGAGCTTGAGGTCGAGCTGGTAGTGGAACTTGTTGAACTCGAAGTCGAGGTACTAGTGCTCGTTGAAGAACTGGTACTAGAACTCGTGCTTGTAGATGTAGATGTGCTGGNGGTAACACCACTAGTTGTTGTTGAACTTGAACTAGAAGAACTTGAGCTAGTCGAGGAGGAAGTTGATGTACTTGTGCTTGAACTAGTACTCGTTGAACTCGAAGTGGAACTCGTAGTAGAGCTGGTACTAGAACTGGTACTCGTACTACTAGATGTTGAGCTACTTGTACTAGAACTTGTAGCTGACGTAGACGTTGATGTTGAGCTTGAGGTAGAACTGCTCGTTGAGCTACTGGTTGAAGTAGATGAGCTAGTAGATGAGGTAGTACTAGAAGTTGAACTGCTAGTTGAGGTGGAGCTAGATGTAGATGAGCTAGTGCTAGAACTAGTAGCGGATGTGCTAGTTGATGTACTACTGCTAGTACTTGTACTTGTGGAAGAGGAAGTAGATGTACTCGAGCTTGTTGAAGAACTGGTGCTAGACGAGCTTGTACTTGAGCTAGTCGAACTTGAAGTGGAGGTACTGCTACTGGTACTTGAGCTGGTACTCGTAGAAGTAGACGTTGAACTTGATGTGGAACTCGTNGTAGAGCTGGTACTAGAACTGGTACTACTGGAGGTGCTGGTTGATGAACTGGTGCTGGAACTTGTGCTAGTCGAAGTTGAGGTTGAGGTACTTGTAGTNGCTACTCCTGTGGTCGTTGAGCTTGAGCTGGTAGAACTAGAACTAGTAGAGGAACTCGTGCTCGTGCTGGTAGTAGTTACCCCAGGAGCACCAAAGGAACCCAGCTCTATAAACTTACTGCGTAGCTGTAAGAAAGACATACTACTCTAAGTATAACTTAGGGAGGGCTATTTAGCGGAACCTGGTTGGAAAACTGCGGGTCTTAATCTATTACTAATAGTTTTACTAAGAGTAAAATCTTCACCAGGCCATGAGTTGTTAGTTGTACCAGCGTGGTCATTAATGCCAACACTATCAAAATAAGCGTCAGAGGTAACTGCTCCCATAATCCCTATCTCAAATTGTCTCCAAGTTGCTCCTCCTGAATGAGCAATTGCAGCAGCAAACTGAGTACCATTTAATCTTGCCAGTACATCATCTCCTGCGTGAGTAGTGCCAGAATCAAGTTCCACTCTATACCAGGTATTCAAAGATAAGGCTGACGAATCAGACCCTAATTGAAAAAGTCCTGGGTCATCCCAAAGTTCCAGAGTTCCCGTTGAATTAACTCGAATCGAAGTGTGGTCTCCTCCAGCATCAACCAATTGAATAATCTTTGTTAAAGAGGCAGGAAAAGAGGTAAAGCGTACATATACTCTCACTACATTATCTACTGCTGAACCTGGATCACCTCTCATCTTTGCTGATACCTCACTTCCTGCCGCATTACATCTCATTGAAGCTACACCTTTATAGTAAATATCATTACTTATTGTAGGTGTACCAACTACGGACACAGTTTCATAAGTAACATTTTTCATCTCAAAAGATGTTCTAAATAAATTAGCCATTACTTTGCCAACTCATTTCTGGAGGTTCCTCCCCCGACTTGCATATATCTTGAATAGTTATGTGGTTTACCTGAAACCCTAGCTTGATACTCTACCAACAACCAAAGAGTAGAGACCTGGGCTAATCCTACTGGACTATTAGTTAATCTTACACCTATCTGAGAAGAATCTAGTTCGGCCTTAGTATAGGGGATTGTAGAGCTTCCTGGGAGGTTATACAGAGTCAGAGTATAGTTAGCTGGTACAGCCGAAGCTGGAGAATTAGTTCCCCAAGTAGTAGAGCTAGCGGTTATTGTACTTCCTTCTTCAACCGTTCCACTTGCACTAGCTTTGATTCTTACCACAAAGGTAGGATCAGGGTCAGTGATTACACTTTCATTAAATCGAACCCCTACCTGAACCACAGGAATTAAAAGATTACTGGTTAATGCAGTGGGTGTATCATCTATATTCACATCTTCAATATCGCCACTGGTTAGACTAGAAATAAATGTAGTAACATCATCTGGGGTTACTTCATCTATATCAGTATTCGTACCTGTCCATGCTGAATTATCTCCCGTAGCACTAGGTCTTAAATGAACTATGGAGCCTTCTCCAGACCAAGAATTTTGAAAGGAGCCTGTGTCATCATTTATTGCTATATCATCTACAATTGCTGAGTAAGTCCCTACACCACTACTACCTAAAGTAAAAGTAATACCATCCCCAGCAAAAAAACCTCCTATGAGAGAGGCAAAGCGGACGCCATTTAATCTCCATTCAGCGTCACCAATACCGCCTACATTATCAGTAAATCTAGTTTTCACCTCAACTCTATACCAAGTATTTAAATTAAGAACTGGTGATGTTCCTACTATTACAGTCTCGCTTTGTGCTTCCAATTCTCCAGTTGGTTTAAGATAAATGTAAGCATCTGTACCATCATAAGAAAATAACTTATCTATACTCGAGTAGGCAGTTAAATATAAATAATATCTAAAAGTATAATAAATGCCATCAACAGCCGAGGCGGCATATCTAAACGTTACAAATTTATTATCACTCATATTTAAAGCATAAGCCCCAGATCGAAAAGTGCTAGAATTTATGGTAGGTGAATTACCTGATGTCCGTACTTCTACACCATTTGTTACGCTATTTAATTCGAACCCACATGACAATAAACGAGCCACTATTTACCTCCTTTTAGTCCATTAGGACGCAAGCTTTGCTTATTAGCCAACTTAGCATATCTTTCAAATAGAGTCATAAACTCAAACTTAAACTGATTAACTTCCTCTTCATTTAGACCAGGCGGTAAGATAAAACCTTGGTCTATCGAAACGTTATCTTTTTGCATATAGAAAAGAAACATTCCATTAACATCTTTCCTCATTAAGGTCTGAATCATCTTAGAATTACGGTTAGTCTCTTGATCTGTTTGTAGGGTAGCAAAATTAATATCTTTTCCTGTTAGTACTTTTCTCATCGTATTCTTTCGGTCACGGAAATTATGCCCGTATTATTCTGTCCTTTTGCACTAGCAAATTGGAAATTATTTAGTGGAGTAAATCCAAACTCTTCGCTGTTATCATTGTTAGTTAACAAAGCTNGAGAGGAAATATCCATCCATACCACCAAAAATCTTTCTCCATTGTTAGGAGCCCAGCATTGTCTATAGTCAGTTGTACTTGTTGAGTAAGCAATATCTTTTGTCCAAGTTAGTCCTCTATTTTTAGACAAAGCATAGACAACTGGTACACTAGATCCTAATGTACTTGTTCCTGCACTTACTCCCAAATAGGCAACGTAGATCCAATCTGGCTGGTCTTGATTTAGAAACACAGAGGGATAATACATATCCTGAACATTAGTAGCTATGTCAGTTAAGGCAGTTAAAGAACCAGTACCGTTTATATCATAGACTTTAAAGTCGGAAGCACCTAGGGCATCATAAGCGTCAAAATAGGCCGCTATTAAATGTCCATCAGAGTGTCTAATTGATCCATCAAACCCGTACTGTCCTGTCGCATCAGTGGTTTCTTCCGCCATAGTAAGAGCAGCCGACTCAGTAAAACTATTTCCACTATTGTCATATTCTTTTAAGGTCAACTCGTTAGCAGAATCGTCTTGATAGAGAAGCCAAATGTCTTGAGGATCAGCTACGTTGGCAGGGAATAGCTTACACTGGTCTCCATCATCCCCCTCCATAGGAGAAGTCATCACCGACCAGTTTGCACCATTATCAACTGATCGGTACATTCCCGATTCTGTAATATTATCAATATTGTAGGCACAATAGAGATTACCTCCTCTGGCTTTAGTACCTGAAATAAACTGAGTTCTGCTTGCTGCGGTTGAAGTTAAACTTACGACTGTTCTATCAGTTTGGACATCACCGTTGGTGTTAAGTTGAGTGTATAAAAGATCGTCTCCTGTTCCACCCTGGATATACCAAATATGGATAATTCTTCCTGTGTCTCCAGGTGTCCATTGGTCGTACCAGACATCAAAAGCCTCAACTGTACCTGTAAAAACATCTGTTGCTGCTGACCAAGTTAAACCACCATTAGTGGTTTTCATATAGTCTAAGTCGTTATCACCATTGATACCAAAAACATATCCAATGTTATTGGTTACAAAAACAACAGCACGCATACCACGAGNTGTNCCTGCNAGCATCGCAGCTTCAACTGTTACTTCTGCCATATTTTACCTTAATTTAAACTCTCAATAATGNANATATGACCAGTACAACCATCGTTTGCATTGGATGTACCTGGATCTATGGTAAAGGAAAGAGCGGTATCGGCAGTTAGATCAATTGCAGCAGAAACAGCAGGGGTAGCTATACCTGCTGAACCCATCATTTGAATCATACCGTAGTTAGCAACTGTTCCCATCGTTGGTAAAGTTGCAGTACCGCTAGTCATCGTGCCTTGAGCAAATATTGTCCCTGTCGCACCATTAGAACGGGTTTGTAGTATAGCATCCAGTCTCCATTGTGCATTGGTATTAACCGCCATAATTGAAGCTGGAGTAGTACATAATACTGTACCTGATACACCACCCCATCGAATTGCCCAAGTAAGCGTCCCGTTAGCACTTGTACTCCATCTGCCTGATGCAGTTAGTCTTAATGCACGACCATCCTGCATATAGTTGGCAGGAATAGTTACGTTAGGAAATACAATAGTTTCGGTTGTAGTTGTGTTTACGGCTGTACCATCAGCCGTTGCCCAAGATAAACTCTCGGCCCAAAATTGCCTGCTAATTTAGATACCCTCCTTCCTTAATTCCTACCTTATTTGGCATTAATTGTCTTGACATACATAAAGTATAACACAAAATTACTTACGTATTTCTTCTTTTTCATATCGTTTAATCCAGTTACAGTTAGCACAAAGTAACTGATATTTAGGACTTTCTTCTGTTAGTTCTCTTAAAACTAACAAATAATAACTTCTAGTTGAAGATTTCTTTGCAATACTACCCCCGCCATTGATATGATCTACCTGCAAAGCCCGACTATCTGAAAAACCACACTTAACACACTTTCCCCCTAATTGTGAAACTATTTCTTTCCTTAACTTTTTGTAGTATTCTCTATTTCTCGAACGGATTTGATATTTATTAGAGGTTGCGTATGCTAATTGGTAATTTCTATGTTTGGCATAATGTTGCTTGGAGTCTGTCATCACCACAAGTATATCATACTTTTACGATTTGATAGTTTGGTAGAGTGCTAGAGCACTAGGGTCGTTTATTTCCAAATTGCCTATAAAAACTCTACCATTTTCTTCTTTTAATTCAAACTCACGAACAAAGGATAAATGCTTACCGTAAAGTTCGTCATTTTTCTTATCCCAAGCTCGTCTAACGTGTGGGCCGCCTACTTTATCAGTTCGGCAAGTCCCATCACAATCAGGTTCTTTTCCTAAGCCAATTAAATCGTCAAAGCTAGATTTCTGATTCTCTAATATAAATTGCCTGTGCTCCTGAGCTTCTTTCATCGCCTCATCATACATCTGCTTCCATAAAGGTTTGCCTTCTGGCTTCTGCTGATAGTAAGTCATCAATGCAGATATAGTGTATTTATCCCCGCCAATAAGGTAAGTAGCCAGGAAGTAGTTATGGATCAAATTGAGCGAGTTGTAGTTGTACCCCCTGCCAAACATAGAGTGATAAACATGAGCATTTGTATCAACCATACACCCTTCTCCTAACATCCATGATCCTAAACAAAGGGAAAGTTCGCCTCCACCATACTCTCTAAAATAGGAGTTGTAGCCACCAATCTTTAAATACTCATCCCTTTTCATCATCACGAAACAATGACCTAAAGCCCCAATCCAAAAAGGAGTATCAAAAGCTCTAATGTTTGTCCAAGTTCCATAAATCCCTTTCTCGCCAAACTTAATTGAATACTGGACACCCTGCTTTATCATTGGTGAGCCCCAGTAATCCATAGTCGAATGCACCATCGAAGCTCCATGTTTTTCCAAAGTCTCAATCATAGAGGTAATTGTTCCAGGAGTAACCTGAATATGAGCATCTGAGAAAAGAATATATTTAGCAGTTGCTACTTGTCTGACCGCCCAATCACGACAACCAACATTAGCCAACCAAGGATAATAATAAACCCTAACATACCCTCTCGCTACCAACCCTCTAACCGAAGGTCTGCCTAACCTATCTTCCAGTAAATACCTAGAAGAGTAATCTTCACTACCATTATCGATAATTAAAATTCGCCAACTATATAGAGTAAGTTCAAGATCGTGAATCAAGGAATGGATAGTCGAGATTAAATCGTGAGATTCGTTTCTCGACCCTATTATTATCTCTAACTCCACGTTGCCATTAGGGTCGAAGTCTGTTTGTTTCATACTCTATTTCCCCCTCTTTGTTATAAACTTCTGTCATCCCCTCAATTAAAATAGCTCCCTTGCGTAATTTAAATGCGTGAGCTATAAATGGAGGAATTACAAAAGCGTTGCCTTTCCAAACACTCCTTATAGTCAATTTCTCACCTGTTCTTACATCTACCAGTTTTATCCAATCACAAGTACCGTGAGCTAAATAAAAGTATTCAGTGGCCTTGGTGTTATAGTGGTTTCCTAATACAGCGTTTTTCTTGGCATGGAGGGATTTAAGGTTATGGATAGAGATATTTTTATCACTAAACCATTCTTGTAATAGTCTTCTATCATCAGTATGACCGAACTGTTTTATTCTAAATTCATCCTCTTTCATATATTTCTTTTACTTTGGCTAGAACAATAGGCATTGCATATTGGTTTAGGTGTATACCATCAGAATAGTTATCTGGATTAGGTAGACCATCTTCATTCAACAACTCCTCAAAAATAGATAAAAACTTAATTCCACTATGCTCTGCCATTTCTTTCAGGTATTTGTTGAATAGTCGGGTTACATACAACCTATCTTCCCAAGTCCCGTAAATTGTAAATTCTTTTGCCCCTTCAAATAATGCTGTTGGAGTAACCGCCCAAACAATCATTTCAAACCCTCTATTCTTCAGCTCTAAAAAGACAGATATATACCAACCAACACACTCACTAACAACATCTTCAATCGGTCTATTTTGTAACTTTGCTTGTTTAAGCAAATGAACCCGACAGTCTATCTCCCCAAATACCAGCATTATCTTGCTACCTTTAGGTAGACCTTCTACCGCAGCCAATAACTTTTCCCTTCCTTGACTAGTACTTCCTGTTTTGTGTAGGTTATAAGCAGTAGCATCCCCCACAATTAACGCCTCAAAGATTGGTATTCGGTTAATACACCATCTAGGATATCGTCTCTCTTTCTGCCAATTGCGAAGTCTCGATTTACCACCAAAGAAATGGGCATGACTGTCACCGATGCAATAAATTTTCATGGTCTATCATTATTTTAATTAAATCTTTGAATTTAGTTTTTGGCTCAAATCCTAGCAATTTCTTAGCTTTAGAATAATCACCTAATAAAGTAGTCGTTTCTACTGGTCGCATGAAAGTCTTATCCAGTTCTACATAATCCTTCCAATTCATGTCCAGATACTTGAAAGTCTCCTCTACAAATTCCTGAATAGTGTGATTTTCCCCAGTTGCAATGATAAAATCATCAGGCGTAGGATACTGCATTATTTTCCAAATCCAGTAGACATATTCTTTGGCGTAGCCAAAATCTCTTTTCTCATCCAAATTGCCTAAGTACAGTTTATTCTGCAATCCCTTTTTAATCCTGACCGCCGCTTTAACTACTTTCTTGCTAAGGAATTGATCGCCTCTTCTTGGACTCTCATGGTTGAAAAGTATGCCATTGTATACTTTCATTCCGTAACCATCTCTAAAGCATCTACCTAGATAATAAGCATAGGCTTTGGCACAGCCGTAGGGACTTCTAGGATTGAAAGGAGTCTCCTCATTTTGAGGTACTTCTTTAACTTTACCAAACATCTCACTTGAGCTGGCCTGATAAATCTTAGGTTCTAGTCCAGAGTTTCTGACCGCTTCCAGTAATCTAGCAAACCCAAGCCCCGTTACTTCTCCTGTGTAAACAGGTATATCATAACTAATCCTTACTTGACTTTGAGCTGCCAAGTTGTAAATTTCATCTGGTTTAACTTTCTTAATTATCTGCTCAAGGCTGCCTTGCTCAAGTAAGTCTCCATAATGGATAAAGAACTTGCGGTTAAAGATAGCTTCTTGGTCTACTAAATGCTTAATGTTACCCATTCCAGAAGTACTGGAACGTCTAATCATTCCATGAACTACATATTTTTTCTCCAAGAGTAGTTCCGCTAAATAGCTTCCATCCATACCAGAAATTCCTAAAATTAGAGCCTTCAAAATAAACCTCCTATTTCGGTAGGTAAAGACCGATCTAAAAGTGCGGCCTGACCTATATTATACTTGTAATTTGTTAACTCATCCTTTCGGAAGGAATGTGGTTTCACATTTGCTAAGTGAAAGAACCGATAGGGAACTTTCTTTATTCTTGGATTCTTTTTCCAGTAAAGAATCTCATCCCCTTTGTAAATCCAATCATTCGGCCAAGGCCCACGATAGTTGATATTTTCATTTCTGAAGAACTTAGTAAACCATTTATTCCACCAACTAGAATCATAATTTTCTTTATCTATTAGCTGATAAGGATTAACAGCCAGCCCATCTACATCTGAATCAAGCTCATGGATAGCTTTATCTAGCTCGTACTGATCCCAATAGTCATCATCATCTAAAAAGAGAATCCACTCTGTATCCGTCTTATTAACTTGCTTCTGTCGTTCATAAGTAAGATCGCCAGGCTTGGCTACATTCTCGTACTCAATTTCAATCTTAGGATCGTTCAATGCCAGTATTGCCTCCTTAGTTCCGTCATCCGACTTTTCGGAGATAGTGATAAACATTTTGGTCATAAGAGGTGAAACTGCCTTTAAAACGGGGATGATAAAAGGCATCCCGTTACGCACAATAGTATGTGAAGTTATTGTCATTTTCTTGTCCATAGGTATACCAAACTTAGCACTTCCTCGCTATGACTGCGAAATAAAAGGGGTCATTAGATTTATAATAAATAACCCTTACTTCTTCCACTCTCATTGGATAAAAAGTAGAAGTTAAATTATCTAAATCTACAGTAGGCTTATCTTTGTAAAACATTACTCCTGGAACACAAATTAAAGCTAAATTATCTGATTTAAGTATTCGGTTGATTTCATACATTGCTTCTGATGGACGTTTAAGTAATTCCCAAACTCCAGTCATAATTACACCATCAAAAGACTCTTTTGGTATTTCTGGACAGTTTTGAATATCCCCATAAATATCAGGTTTTACTACATTTTTCCTTATATCCATTGTTACAAACTCATCAAACAATTTGGCATAATGATCCTGCCATTGATGATTCACTCCAACAAAGAGGACTTTACCTTTTACCTGTTTAGAATATTCTTCTATTGATCTGTTTATTAGTTTTCTTGCAATAGTTGGCATACTTTCTCCATTAACTTTAAATTACCCCCGCTCCAATAATGAAAATAGATTGAAGGAATACTTCTATCATTAAGCCAATGATTAGGTCTAAAATTCTCCCTGACTTCAACCATCCCTGCTTCTTTAGCAGCCTGTTGAGTAAAGTCATTATAAGCTAACCTTGGAGGGTAAAATTCAGTAACTTTTTGACCAAAGGTTTTTTCTAGCAACTTTTTCGATAAAGTTAATTCATCAACCGCCATATTATAAGTAAGATGTTTATAGTTCCAATGATGTAACCCATGAGACTGAACAGTCCATTTGGGGTGGTCTCCAATGTATTTAATCCACTCTGGGTATTGATTAACTCCTTCTACCACTACCGCTAAGACAAGGGGGTAGTCTTGCCACTTTTCTGTAGCTTCCTTAAACCATTCAAATGGAGACTTTATTTCAAAAGCTTTCAACTGACTTGAACTAAAATGACTAGATTGTAAAACGTCATGGCAACAAATTTTAAGCATTTTTTTCCGCTGTCCCTATCAGGTGTGTACCTATTACTTTAATGGTACAGTTACCAAAAATCTTTGTTAGCAAGTGTGTCAACATAGTACTATCATACTTTCTAACATGCTCCTCAGTCTCATCTGGCCCTGATATATTGTTTGGAACAGCTACAAATAAATGACCCCCGTCATTAAGCCTATTAAATGACAATCTCACTATATCTTCATCACGCCATAAATGCTCAAGAGTATGGTTGATCGCAACGAAATCAAACTTGCGGTCTAATTTATCCATCTCGTAAACATCCATAGCCAATCCATCTATACCGTATTCCTTTTTCATTCTTTCTATGGCTACGGGAGATATGTCAATACCAAATACCTCACAAGTATCTTTTACCCCATACAAAAGTCTGCCATTACCACAACCTACATCTAAGACAGACTTAGCTCCAAACTCTTGAATCCTCCACCAAGCCCACTGCATTGAATATTTTTCAACCTTACGTTTTGGGCTATTCCATAAAGAATCCCAATAACCAGAAGAATTTGCTCTATCCGCCATTGCAGTTAAAACATCCTTTCTATCATCATAACGAAACTTTTGCCACACGGAATCCCAGTACGGTTGATCATTCATTTCTTCCTCGCTACTAGAGTAATGTTTGGTAAAGCATACTTCTCTGTTGGAGAAATTCTTACACGGGAACGTGTCTTTTTCATATCTACAATCTCAAAGCCTACTTGTGGTAAAACTTCCCTAAACTTATCCTCATACCAACCATCTTTATGGTAGGCCCAATCATCTTCTCCCTGTGAACCATAAGCGTGCCTGACCAACCAATATTTGTCATTGCTATTCCAATCCTCCACAATCCCTTCAAAGTCTGGTACTTCAAGTAAAAGGGTTCCACCAGGTTTTAACCAGGAGTGCCATTGTTTCAGCACCCTGATTGCCTCATCCCTACCGAAATGCTCCAGCAAATGTCGAGCGTGGATTTCCTCAACATCAGAATACGTCAGAGTTCTGAAGTCTGCTATGACGTCAGGATGGTAGCGTTCTTCTACATCAATGTTTAGAAATCCTGTAATATACCTTTTTCCACTTCCCACATTTATTTTCACTTTTTCCTCCATAATTGCCATTTGAAATAAAATTTTTCTTTGAAATCAAATATGTCATTATGTGTCTTTTTAAGAATATCAATTGTTAGATCATACTTTTCATCAAATACCTCTGGTACTCTATGAAATTGAACCAATATCTCCTCAATATTAGGCATTAAATTATTTTTGTGGAGATCCTGCAAAATATCAAATTCTGCTCCCTCACAATTCATCGCAAGAATATCAACGTGCTTATCCTTAATAAAATCACTCAATTTAACGACATTAACCTCAATGGAATCATCAGACTTAGCCCATTCTTGATAAAAAGAAGTACCATCCTTATTAACATAAAGCTTTCTCATCCCAACTTCATTGCCGAGAGCATAAGGAAAAACTTTAACTTTATTATCATTTTTAAATCTTTCTTTACAGAGCTCGTAAAATTTAGGCACGGGTTCAAAAATAATAATATTTGGATTCCACTTATCGTGAATCTCTTGTGAATATTCCCCTTCATAACCACCACAATCTATAACCAATGAATCTAATCCTAGTGGGCTGTGTGCTTTGACTATATTACCAATATTAAGTCTCATATTATTTAAATTCCACGAAATACTGATGAGCCTTTTTATATTCTTTCCTTATATCACGATAAGATTGATATCCATGCTTGTCGTAAAACTGCTGTTTAGCTTTATCCGAAGCGACATTCCACGCCGATATACTTTCGTTACTTTTATTTCTAGTTGCTCCAACTAAATGTCCAGTAGTAATCTTTTTGCTAGTTACTGACTTCAGCCCATTCAACTTCATCCTCCAAGCTAAATCTAAGTCATCACAACTCCAGCTAAATTGCTCATCAAACATTCCAATTTGCCTAAATATCTTTGTCTTAAAGAAACCACAAGGGCCATAGAAATGTTCAACCACTCCATCTTCTTCTTCCGTTTTCTCGATAGCCTGTAAGAACTTATCAAAATTATCTGTTTCCACATAGCCAGGAGATACCGCATCATAAGTTTGCAGTTTATTTACTACATCTTCCAGCCATCCTTCAACGAACCAAAGATCGTCATTTAACACACCAAGAGCGAAAGTTCCAGACTTGTAGGCATCTATTAGAATTGGATTGATTGCTGGAGCCCCAAAGTCAGTTCCTTGTAAAACATGGAGTTTTAAGTTAGCAAACTTTTCAGTTGTTGGTTTAAACCCAAGCAGAAATTCATCAAGAATAGCTTGATATTTAGATTGAACAATTACTTCAAGTTTGGTTTGGTACATACGCAAACTCCTTAAAATACTTTTTAGCTGCTTGGTCATATACTACAGTTGCATCTTCTGCTGAATAGAATCTTCCTAAAAATATTTGTTTCCTATTAAACACAATCCTGGCAATAAATCTTTTATTTTTTCTGTCATTGCTACAACTAACTCCTTTGAATCCCCAAGTATTATCTTTATGTAGCCTTTGGTTTCTTACATTTTCTGCGGAACTACAAATTCTTAAATTTATTTTGCGATTGTCTAAAGTGTTGTGATTAATGTGGTCTATTTGCTTATTTCGAGGAAAACCCATTATCTGCCTGTGCATCAAAATATTAAACTGTTTTTTATTTAAATTCTTAATGGGTCTATAGACGTAACCATTACTGTAGCTCCATTTAAATTTAACCAACTCCAAAAAGTTATCATCATCTACAATAGCAAACTTATTTTTAGAAAACATAATCTTTTTCATAGTTTATTTTTTGTGGGTAAGTATTTTCTGTACTCCTCTGGAATCGGAATACCACAATGTCCAGGTGCATGAAATCGGTAATCATGTTTCCAAATTCCAGTTCTCAACTCGCCTACATGAAGAAACGGATGTCTAACTCCTTGATACCTTCTTGAACTTAATCTATGCCCTTTGTAAGCAACAACTTCATAACCAAAGTTACCTTCCCAAGTTATCTCTGGAATATTTTTAAGTAGCCTAATGGGATGGAAACCCCTATGATAGTAGGGGTTAAGAATATGGTCGCCTTCTAAGTGATAAAAATAACAGGAATAAACAAGGCGATCTGGAGGCGGTTCTAAGTCAAGTATGTCTTGCATAGTTAAATCAGGAAAGACCTCATCATCATCAATTTTTAGTATCCATTCAGATTTAGTCTTAGTTCTCAATTTATTTAACAGTTCAGTTAAAGCTACATTTTTCGCATCATCTACCCAAGTCCTCCCTAAATGTTGGACATCAAATTGTTCATACTCTAAAAATGGATATGACGTTTTAATCTCTTTTAATATTTCCATTGTTTTATCAGTTGAGCCTGTGTCTATTACATGAGCCTCTTCCACAAAAGGCAGAACTGCTTTTAAAACAAATGGCAAAAGATATTCTGCTTGATAGGTCATTAAATTGATTGCTAAAGAGTTCATCTTTATCCTTCATTTAATATTACTTCTGATCCGTCCGTAAGAACTTTCTTCAATATTGGTGTCTCCTTAAAATTGTACCCTTTGGTAAAACCCATATCGACAGCTAAAGGCTCAGTTTCCATAGTAACAACGTTATAACCTTTATTATTAGCCGCCACAATCCACTTAGAACCTGCAATCCTATGGTTTACAAACCTCCCTACTTCCTCAAATGTTTCCCGCCTCATCATCCAGGAATTAGACCCAGCCCGTGCGTTTAACAAGTAACTCTTACCTTCAACTGTACGAATCCCTCTCCAATACTTCTCTGATCGGTGTTCCCTATCTGTTTTCAATGGAGTTACCAATAGCTTCTCCTCTGGAAAAGCCTCAAGTATTTTTACACACTCCTCAATCCAACCAGGTTTGTACTCAATATCATTATCACTTACCACAATATAGTCCCCCATAGACAGCTTTATGGCCTGATTACGAGCGTAACCAAAATAGAGGTTTTCGCTATTTCTGATGTAGTGATGTATATTCTTCCTATTAACCTGTTGCAGTAACCAAACAGAGTCCTCATAGCTTTCCCCATTATCAACTACAATAATCTCGCATGGAGTATCTTTAGTGGTATTTATCAGAGACAGTACACATGTTCGCATAGTCTCTGAACGGAGATCATTTTGAGCCCAGTGGGTAACAATTACACTAATTGTAGTCATTATTTAGTATCTTCTGCTGTTTCTCTAAGTAAGTCTTTTTTCCAAATTCCCCATCAGTTTTATCCCAACCTTTAAATATGTTTACATTAAATACAGGCCCACCAACTTTAGCTTTTCTCCATGCAATCTCCTTTGGAAGATACTTCTCAGCAATTCTCCTCAATAGGTACTTGCCATATTCCACTCCATGAATCTTTGCTTCTAAAGGTAACTCGTACATAAAGTTATCAACTTCTTGGTTATCTTGATATGGCCTAATGTTGGTGATACCAAAGGATTCAGCTATCTTGTTGCTCATATCGTCCATGTCTGGCCTCATCAAATCCATATCCAAACGGCACATTATCTGATCACGGCTTAAACCTTCAAGATTAGGTAGCACTGCATCTTCTTTGCCCAACACCTTTAGGTAACTTTCCAGAAAGTTTGGCAGTACCTTATCAATAGTTGGTTTGTAAGTTTCAAAGGCATCAAAGTTGTAAATCCTGTAAAGGTACTCCATTATTAAGTTCCTGCCATACCCGCACATTGTTTCATCTGGCCCATCACCTAACACCAAAGCCAACTCACCCCTTGAAGATAAGTACTCGTACATACAATACAAAGGAAAAATGTTGAAGTGAGGTATCGGCCTACCAATCGCCCTTACAGCCTTTTCAAAGTAGTTATCAAACTTGTCATCATCAGGGTAAATTATAATTTGCTCAATCCCTAGATGATCTGCCACCTTCTTTGAATAATCAGTCTCGTTGTGTTTACCTACTGGCAACCCTACACTCACCACATATCTTGGTTCAGCCAAAGCCGCCAAAAGGCTGCTATCCACACCGCCTGATAAGGCTAAAGGTAACCCTTTAACTTTATCAGCCTCTTTCCTTAGCAACTCTTCTAGCTGGTCTTGCAATATATCAAGATTACTTTCGTTTCTCATTTAGGCTCCTTAATAATTCCAAGAACTCCACACTAATATTATTGTACTGTTTCACGCCATGAATCAAATTATCCATATCTTTAGGCAAACAGCGTCCACCTATCTTTCTGTTATTGTCATGAATAAAAGTGTGGTCTGAATCAATTCTAGGGTCTTCTGTAAGCATCATGCGCAGATCATCATAGTCAATACTATAGACTTTGCAAATATCGTAAACCTGATTAAAGAAAGTTAATTTAGAGTAAAAATAGGCATTTTCAACCAACTTTAATAACTCTGCGATCCTAGCCTGGGTTTGAAATACTTTTACATTGTAAAGCAGTTTTTCCCATAAGTCTGCTACTTCGGCTGTATCAGATGGTGTTCCACCAACCACAGCCCAGGGAATCTTACTAACATCGTTAAAAGGATGGTTTGGAAACTCTGAAGGCCCGTACTCTGGCATAAACACAATACGCTTCATTTCCTTCATAAACCTATCCTTCATAAAATCAGTAAACCCAACCCAAACAGTCGAGCGGATAATGTTTATTTTAGCCTCAGATTTAGCTAAAGTAGCTTCTACAATACTTGTATCACAACTGCCATTCGGGTTAGGTGGGGTAGGTACACAAATAAACAAGTAATCACTTTTAAAAGTATTTAAATCATTTCTTTCCAATGGAGGGTCATACACACGGGGAATAGTACCGTTTTTTGAGAAAAGGCTAGTTACTGCTTGGCCTACTTTTCCATATCCGCATATCCCAACAGTCATTTACTTTTCTCCTTCAGTAAAACTTCATAGCACTGATTAAGCCCATCTTCAAACTTAACTTTAGCTTCCCAATCAAGTAACTCTTTAGCCTTTGTAGATTTAATTGCTTCTTTCATTGTTTGGCCTGGCCTTTGCCCAACGTGAATAATTGGAGAAGTCGAACCTGTAATAGTCCTGATCTGTTCTGCCATATCGTTAGCCGATACGCTTTCTTCGGTAGAGAGATTAATAGCAAAATTGTTTAAGTCTGGCTTTTCTACTAACCTAACCACCGCTTCAACCAAGTCTGATATGTGGGTAAGAGTTCGGGTTTGTAAGCCGTCTCCATGAACTGTAATGGGCTTACCCTCCATCGCTTGTCGAAAGAATATCTTGACACCTAAGACCTCTCTTTGTCCTGGCTCACCGAAAGTGGTTGGAAACCTCATGTTTACATAATTTAACCCGTGCGTAAAGTTAAAACTTTTAATAATTAGCTCACCGATATATTTAGAGTAAGCATAAATTTCATTTGGATTAGGTGGCGACTCTTCTGTAGTTTCTGGATACTTCTCAAAATCCTGATCACCGTAAATACAACATGTAGAGGCATAGAGCAATCTCTTGTTATGTTTAGCACTAAACTCAGCTATGTTCCAAGTCCCTTCAATATTAGTTTTAAATGTTTGTTCAGGGTGTTCTCGAGCGTAATTAAGGTCAGCAATGGCGGCTAAATGGATCACCTGATCTACTATCTTTACATTTTGGTCAATAGTCTCCCGATCAGATAAATCCGCACCAAACAGACGATCAAGGGAAGTAACCTCATGTCCTCGGTTGAGTAGCTCCACCAGCAAGTTACGCCCGATAAATCCCGCCGAACCCGTTAATAAAATCTTACTCATATAACGCCTCCTTCTAATCTGGCTATTAAAGGTGTTTCAGTAGTACTGCCATCACAAGTCTCCTCTTGAGCAAACTCTTTCAACTTAGGTACGCTGAAAAGCGTCACTGCTCTAAAATGTTTAGTCATCATCTCGTAAAACTCTCCTGCCGTAGCCTCGTAAGTATGAAGTTCATTTTGAGGATGATCTCCAGTTAATTCTGGAGCACTACGATTCGGTGTAGAAATATAACCAATCGTACCTTCTTTGAAGAATCTCTTTATGTTACTCAGAGCAGCCTCCCATTGATCCCTAACCAAATGTTCAAGTACCTCCAGCATCACTACCACATCAAAAGTGGCTGTAGGACGATTTGGGGGGCTCAGGAGGTCATATATATCAAACTTCAGCCGAGGGGAAGCAAACAAGGCTGTACCAAAGTCAATTAACTCTTGCTCTTTGTCTATTGCCCAAACTCCCAATGCTCGGTGGCTTAAAATATTAGAACCTACACCAAAGCTAGAACCAATGTCTACAAAAGTCTTTCCTTGATGAGTGGTCGCCAATACCTCGTAAATCTTACGCTGTTCAGGCGGAATAACAACCTTTTTCAACCTCCATCTCTCTAAGGCTCGATCAATCCCAGGATAGTTTTTAGGCTCGTTCTCTTGATATTCCATCTATAACCTCCTCGATTGCGGGTATAAACTGGTTGTGAGCAATCCAGTCTAAATTAAACTTCTTTCGTACAGTTGTAAATGCTTTCATCACTTTATTGCTATTAAGATCAGATAATACTATCTTGGCGATGTCCTCATAAAAAGTTTCTTCCCCGTTAGCGTATTGAGTTTCTCCTACCAGCCTGCTTCTAAAGCGAAAGTTGAAACTGCCTTCAGGCCCTAAGAAATCAAGCATCGGCCTGAAATCTTCGTTAAGTACCAACAGGTTTTTTGTAGCCGCCGCCTCAAGTAGAATAAGCGGAGCATTTTCTGAGAAACTTGGAAAGATAAATAAATTGGCAAGCTGGAAAAGTTCAATTACGTTTTGGTGCGGAATCCCTTGCTCGTGCTCTGGTGGCTTGAACAAGGACGTAAATATAACCTCGTCGGCTCCTAAGTTTCTCTGATTAGCCTGAGTAAGAAAATCGGCAATCGTTTGTTTTTCCCTTTCAGCGTTGGCGTGAGCATTTGGAATAATTAGCTTTACTTTCTGTCCTAACGCCTTCAAGTACCCCATAACAGCAATAACCTTCCTAACTGCTTTGCCATCGTCCATCATCCTGGTAGAAGATACTGGGTAGACACAGATAACATCAGCACTCATCAAATCGTAAGCGTCTATCAGTTCCCTGGTAAGATCAGAGAAGTTATACATTTCCCTAATATCCATTGGGTTAAACACCACTTTTACGTCTTTAGGCCAAATGCCATACATCTCACCTGCCGCTACCTGCTCAGAGTAATTCATATATATTAACTTAGAGTTGTTTGGATGGGGAAGACCAAAAAGCTCATTCCAGGGAGGTTGAAAATCTACTCTCATGCTAGGGGCGGAATGAATCTGGTGAAGCATAGGTAGCTTATCTAGCTTTGCCCTTTTCAAGGCCACATTGTAAATAAGGTAAGAGTTGATAAAACAGATGTCGTGAGCAATCAGGCAGTCTAAGTCAGCAAATTCTCTCTCAAACACTTCCACTGTTTTGTTAACGTTATCTTCAAAGTCAGAAGGTAGTGGTGATCCTGTAGCACCGTAAGGTTCAAGAATCCACTGAGGGATAACTGCTCTCAGTTCGACCCCTTCAGGAACTTTATCCTGATCTTGAAAGTTAGTTAAACCAAACAGAACAGGATCATAGCCACCTCTTTTTAACATCTGCAACTGCTGGAGAACTACTGTAACTAGGGAATAGGCGGGGTCTAAATTTGAGAACGTACTCAAGATGCCAATTTTTTTCATTTTACATTATATTTCTTCATCCGATCCAGTATCCTCTGTACCAGACCCATAAAAGTAGTTTTTATTAGCTGTCTCCCTTCCTATTGTCCTATCATAATCCTGTTTTATCTTTCCTTCAAGAGTAGCTTTTTTTATCTTGGCCTCAGCAATTCTTTTGGCAGTTTCCACCATCATTTCCTGAGGACTTTTAATTACTGGTTTAGAATCTATCACCTCGTAGTCTTCAGATTCTAATTCTTTCTTCTCTTCCAAGTCGCCAATCTCAAATGTTTTAAGAATGTCTTTCTCACTCTGTTTTTGGCTCATTTGGTTTGTTTACATTCAACAGAAAAGGATGTCTAGCCCCTATGTGGGAACCTGCCTGAATGTACCCTCTAAACGACTGACCGCATTCAGGACACCTCACTCCAGCTTTATGCGAAGCCTCCTCACCGCTTTTAATGTCCTCTTTGGGAATAGTTCTAGGCTTGCTGGTTCTCACTCCAAGAAACTCGTACCTATCTAGGAGGATGTCGGCTACGTAGTCTTCCAGTTCTACTGCCTGTCCACGTTTAATAGTAAACTCCATTGTTCTGCCTGTAGTGCGGTAAGTACCCATAGCGTCATCCCTGATTGGTATACCCTCAGAGTCTTTCAGAGCCTCTGCAATCGGATAATCTATAATGTCGGCAGTATCTACCTCCCGCTTAAACTCCTGATTGTAAAACTTTTGTGGATTCACCACCCATTTAGCCATACGGAATATCCCCTTTCTGCTGCATGGTATCAAACAGCTTTCTTTTAATATGGCGATAATAATAAGAAAATCGCTTTGGTTCGACTAGGAGTTTATCCTTTGTAAATTGAGAGACTACATCTGAGATAGAATCATCCCCAGCAAAGATAAAAATAAACCTCTCTCCAGTAGGTTTCAGGCTCTTCATTGGATAGTTGAGAGTAGCTAAAGTGGAAGCAAGAACTAAATCTGAGGTTTCAAAATCTTCTATTACATTTTCCATGTTAAATAATTTTTATTACTTCTGAATAACAAGATAGCCGTCTATAGTTCCACCAGAAATTACAGTTTCAATCCTAGATCGTGCGTACTTAGCTGGCAGTCCTACAGTAGTGTTAGTATTGCCGTCCAGAGCATCGCTTGTAACCACCTGATAAGCGGTAGAAGCGGCTGAAGTAGTTATACTATCTACTAAAATCCAAGGCCCTGCCGTGTTCATCGCTACTTGAAGCTGAACTACTCCACCACTAACACCAATGCCAGTTTCTACGAATAAGGAAACAGAACGGGCGTTTCTTACATCTATTGCTGGAGAAGTGGTTTCATCGACAGAAGCATCGTCATATACTTTGTGAGCTTCCCATTCACGCTGAACTGCACCTAATTGTGATTCCGAGCTAGTAACATCAACATCCGCCATAGATTAAGTATAACACCTATGGTGTAGTTGTGGAAGAAGATGTAGATGAAGAACTTGAAGTTGAGCTAGAAGTAGATGTTGAGCTGGAAGTTGAGCTAGTAGTTGATGTAGAACTTGAAGTTGAGCTAGAAGTAGATGTTGAGCTGGAAGTAGAAGTAGTAACTAAAGCTGAGTATTTCCAACCAGAAGTGGTACCATCTGTATTTATGTAAAGACGACTGTTAGTTGTATCAAGAAACAAATCACCAGTTTCAGTGTCATCATCGGAAGTAATAAAAGTATTCGGGTGTCCTGCCCCGCTTCTGATATTGCCCCCTAAACTTAAAAAATGTGTATCTGTTCGATCAACGCCCATAAATAATCCTTATTAAGTAAGAGTAATATACCTCCAAGTGTGCGCTGTACCACCTACATTTACCCAAAGTCTCTCGTTTGTCCCATCGTATGTTACAGCACCCACAATATGCTCGTTAGGTTCAGTAAGAGTGATGCGAGGAACACCAGGGATTCTTCTTACCGCTCCCGCTAGGTTACTTAGATGTGTATCTGATCTTGTATATCTAGTTGCCATAACTAACAAAAATGAGAGCTTCTGAGGAGCTAGGAGTGTTACCTAAGCCCCAGGCTCCCATTTTTGACCTTTTTTACCTATTAAAATTCTAGTCCGTGTACGATGTACCGTCACCTTTGGAACCCCAAGAGCTTCTCCAGTCACTCCAACCAAAGCTGAAGCGGGTTCTAACTTTCCAAAGAGCGGCATCTGAATCAAAACTGTTGTCCTGCTTAAACTGCGGTCTCACTCTCCACATCCAGGTAACTAAATGTTCGCCTTTAGCTCCAAGCAAGAACCAAGCAGTCGTACTTGTTATAAACTCCCACTCCACAATGCTGAACATCCCGTTATATATATTCACATCGTTGTCGGCTGTATTGCTTCTTAGGTTGCTGTTAACAATAACTTTTGCTGTCTTACCAAGATCAATAGGTACAAGCAAGGTTCGAGGAGTAGTCATAATCCTCATACCCTTATCATCTAATTGCTTCCTAAAAGCAACTCTAGCTGTTTCAAGGTTTGGGTCGGTCAAAGTAATACTGGTTGAACTAGCGTTGCTCTGAGCAGTCCCACCGTCTATTCTATCGTGACTAGTAGATATTAAAGGGTTCCCATCACCATAAGATGTATAAGCGGTGTTGTATGCGTTATTAAACACGCTTGCAGCGTGGAACTCCTGAGTTCTAGTAGTACTTCTTGCCAATGCTTGCGGAAGCCTGGAAATCACATTTTGCTGGTCATCTTCTACTAACTCAGATGAGATCTTAATACCTTTAGTGTATTTCTTGGGAGTATAGGTTGTCTTGAATAGTTGCAGAGCGTCTTCGTAGTCCAATGCTCCTAGTTCGGAAGTCTCGGTCAAAAGACCCAATCCTGTTACACCAGTGTCTTCCTCAATGTTCTTACCAGAAGTAACTTCGTTAAATACAGTTGGCCTAACTTCGGACTCCAACTCGTATCGGTCAAAGAAGCTGGTTCTTATCGCTGGGTCTAATTGGTCTTGAAAGTTCGCTCTAATCATTGGCATAGTTTATTAAGCCTCGATACCACTGGTATCTTGAGTGCCTCCTCCCGATTGTGCAAAGAAAGATTCTGTAATTTGCCAGAGACCTTTGGAAGCATCTCCGTCTCCATCTGGATCAATTTCAATAAGTCTAACAGTATCTACTACAGTGTCACTTGAGCTTGAACCATTAACATCATTTTCATCATTAACTGGAAAGTATTGAAACAGATTGGTTCGTGCCAAAGTGTCATCTGAATCATTGTAAAATAAGTAGTTTGGTAAAGCTGGAATGTAATGAACTTTCTTCAGAGCAACAGTCTGGTTATCCGCAGCCATCGTGTAAATATCGGTAGTATTTGCATCTGGAGTTACGGGAGCTCCTGCTGATGTAGTTACACCAGTTACCACTCCAAGAACCAAGTCACCTGCAACAACAAGAGCTGCAAAACCTGTGGTGTTTACACGAATCAAATCTCCTACTTGAAATACAACTGAGTTGGCACCAACTAAGTTTAGGTTAGTCGGTGCTTGGCTTGAGCCGTCTAGGTTTTTTCTGTAACGAAATCCTGCCATAAAGTTCTCCTTAACAAAAAATGCAGGGCTTTATAAGTCCCTACATTTTACATATTACATTTTTTATTGTCTGTATCTAGTATAGCATACGTTTGCCAAATTTCACAACGGTACTTTGAGTTCAAAACAGGTCTAAAGACTTGACAGCCTACTTTTCTGGATACTTCTTCAGTAACTCGTTTTGTCTTTTCTCGTCTATATTAGGATTTATTTTCTTCTGCCACTCTTTCTGCTGCGGTGTCAATTCCACTTTTCCTTCTTCATTAACATTACCGCTACCCTGAGGTGGCAAGGAAGATTGCATATTAGCCATAGTTTGAGCCGCTCCTTCCTGTCTGGAGTTCTCAGACTGCTCGCTTCCATAAGCTAGCTTGTAACCTCTGTCCAGCAATCCTGGAAGCATATCTACTGGAGCAGTTCTAACATCATATCCTAAACTTTGCAATTCCTTACCAACTTTAGCGTTTGTTTCCTGAGCTTTATCTTCTGGGATGTTATGTCTTTTCATATAATCCAGTATTGACTGGTAACGCAAAGTTTGCTCCATTTGGTCAACTCTGGGATCAGTTTTGACTTCTTCGGTAGTTGCTTCAGTGGAAGTAGTGCTTTGCTCCTGAGGCTGAGTTCTACTATTAAGGTTTTGCAATATGGAATTAGTATTAGCCATATATTGCTCCATTGTCCCTAGTTTATCACCCATCTCGCCAAGTTTAGATTGTAGGTCAACGTAAGAGCTGGCAAGTTCATTGACATCCTTAAACTTACCTGCTAAAAGCTGTTCTCCTTCTTTTTGTTCTTGGGTTTCTGAGGTAGCCTCTGTGGTTTCTGCGGACTCTGCCTTTTCTACATCTTTATCTTTTTTATCTGCCATATTCGGGAGCTCCTTAGGTCTCCTGTGGGGGAATGGTTAAATCCGTACCCTCGTATTAAGTATAACATATTCCTATTCCTCACTTCCTAATCTCTTTCCCGATTCCTCAATAAAGCGCAGGAACATACGAATACCAATAGCTCTCTCCACAAACCTTTGGTGTTTCAGTTGGAAGTTTGGATCAAGCTCGTCTAGCTTAAAAGACTGATCTTTCCATAAAGCTGTTAGTTTAGTAGATGTCCGCAAAAGAAGTGGAAAAAAAGGAGATGAGGAAAGCTCTGATAAAGCCTCAAGATCAACTTCAGATATTTTTATGCCAGTAACTTTCTGGCTCCATTTATTTCTAGCCATAACTACATATTATATTATCTAACCTGCAATACCTTCTGTCTCAAATCCAGGCCCAACTCTTCTTGCAGGTTGAGCAGCCTGAGCTTCAGAAGCCGATACTCCTGCCGCCGCCGATCCACTTCTTTGTTGACCGCCGAAGGTCGCAGCCGCAGCAGGAATATTGGCCTCCTCAGGTGCTCCTGGTACTGGCCCCGCTTGAACTTGGGTTCCTGGACGGTTCATCTGTGCTTCTTCTTCTCCTATTATATGCTGAATAAAGATGTTTATTATATTAGGATCACGCCTAAAGGCAATTTTGAAATCATTGCTATCCAAGAAACTAAGGTGTATTTCCGTGTGTTCCCTCGGAGCGTAAGGAGTTGACCCAACTTCGTTTCCTGAAGCCATCATCTCGTTTTCCTGGAAGGCTAAGTTAACCATTGTTTGCACATCAATAGCAGGTTGTCTTTCCTGTCTAACCGAGAAATCATCTGGATCAAAGTCGTTAATTTCCAGAAGTTTATCCAAAGATTTTTTAAGATCAATCGCTCCAGTTTGCAGGCCTGCTTGAAATACTGGATGGCTCATTAGATCATTTACTTTCTGCTGAAGCAAAGGTTTCGACACAAAGAAGGTCGGTTCCGCCGAGAGCTTAATATCAAAACTTCCTTTCGAGGGAACTACGTCTTCGGGCAGAACCTCAAAGAAATTCTCGCCTTTTTTGTCTAGTTCCTCTATGCTCCCCAATGGTGTCCTTTTAAGCTCTACATCTGTAGTACGAATAAGTCGGGGCTGTTTTTCAAAAGTTTGGTTGTCTATAGTCAAAACATTACCTTCGGAAATCCTCTGAGCCAGTTCCTCTTCCTTTGAACCTAGTATCGACTTCAATTTAGGCTGTGAATAGTGCTGGATTACGTTTGCCACTCTAAGCCTGGTGGAATCCATAAGTAGTGTCCTGGAAAGAAGCCAAATCTTCAATCTTAGACGGCGGAGGGTAGACTCTTTCAAGATTGCCGCTTCTGTCGCCGAACCAGACTCTTTCACTCCCTGCATACGCACATCCATACCCGTAACGCCAATACCATCATCTTTAAGTCTGTCCTCCTCCAAATAGGCTGTCTGGGGCGTTTGAGAGTATTCCAAAGGTACTATTGAGGCTGTCGGGTCGTCTACATACACCGCTTTGTGTGGCTCGGCAATTAAGTCCTGATCTGTCAAAACTTCCCGATTAGAAACCAAAAACATCTTATCAATATCAAGATGAGCCCGATCCACACGCTGTCGACGTAACGTAGTCAACTCTTCCTGTATGGACTCGAGAAGCTCTGGCTCACCTTTGTGGTAAAACTGGTGGGGACGCATTACATCTATTGCCTGAGCAAAAGGAAGCTGTTTGTGGTTATATGGGTTTGGACTGCTACGAATAACTACATCATTAGCCACAATTACCAACTTATCTGGGTTTCGACTCCAATACCAAAGAACCTCAACCATATCCCGCTTCATTCCCTGCGGCGGTTGGTAAAATTCGTAGTAATTGGTATCTCCACCAGCTTTAACGTAGCGTACATTATTGAATTGATCCCAAATTGGCCCCTGATAGACTTGTTTGAAAGTAGTTGTGGGCATTACGAACCTGCGAATACAATCATTCGCCTTATAAGGCCCCCAATTAACACTTCTGGCGTTTTCATCAATGTAGAAGTCCTGAAGTTTGACTGTTTCCATGAAAACATCGTCAAAATCATTGATTTCCCGCTCTTCATACTCTTCCTTGCCTGTTTTCGGGTCATATTTAATCAAAGTTTGGACTTTTCTAGTATCTTTGAGGTAATACTCCTGGACAATTCCTGTTCCAAACACCAAAGAATCCTTAATTACCTTGTAGAGCTCAATGTCGGCGTTACCAATCTCCCAAGTGTAGTCAAGAACATGATTCAAAACTATGGATTTTGACTTATCTTCTGGGCCACGAGCAGTAACTTTAGGTCTGAGAGTTTGATCCACCAGCTCAGAAAGCTCCGCTTCCACTACAGAAGTGGTGAAAGGAGGGACAATGTTGCTCTGCCAATCAGTTGCGTCCTTAGGAGGCTTCCAAGCCTCATACTGCTTCTCCCATTTATCCCAAAGCGCAACGTGTCTAGACCTAACTTCGTCCATATCAGTTCTGCGTTGATAGACGTGATTAAGCCATTTCTCCTGTTCCTCGTTAGGAACATAAACTGAGCGTATTTCTGCGTTTTCGTTACGTTTTATTGGATCAGCTGCCATCTGTAATTAAGTATAACACCTTTCAATATAAATACTCTCTTCCTTTTGCTTCCCGCTCACTTCTTTCACCCCTCTGACGAGGCGGAAAAGCTAGCACGTCCATATAAGCAAGAGCGTCTATTACGTCATCGTGGTCATTTCTTGGGAACCTCCTCAGTTGGTCTTCCAGCAGGTAGTTGTGTTTGAGACTCTGGTTGTGCAGTATTTGACCTTCAGCGTATCTTGGCTCTAAGGACTGAATTCTGTACTGCCTTGGCAGAAACATCCCTGTAGTTCTACCCCTCTCAGGCTTCAAAGCTTTAATCGGCATTGGCTTCTTGTTGCGCCTTTTAACCTCTTCCTGGAGAAAGATAGACAATGCCTTTTGGAAGGCAACCTCCTCAATCCCAATAGACAAAGGCTTCCACTTTTCGTCCATGTAAATCAGTTCCTTTATTAAGTCCATCGGCCCGTATCTTCCCACTAGCAAATCCCTGACATACCAGTTACCATCTACATCAACCGAAACCACTACCATCGCTGTCTGGTCGGCATCAGAGGCAGTCGAGAGAGCAGGGTCAACTGTCATAAAGGTCAGAAGGTCCACACCTCTTAGGTCTGTCTCATCGTAGTACTTGAAGTCATACTTGAAGATAGCGTCTTCTGGAAGGACTGGCGTTAACATATACTGGCTAGCAAAGTGACTAGGCCCTTCAGCCGAACGCAGTTTCTTCAATCTGTCCCAATCAAGCCTGGTAGGAAAAAGTAAATCACCTGTAAACCAATCCCCAGTAAAAGCAGGTCTCCTGTAAATATCGAAATGCTCGTGTATCTCGTTCTCGGAGTTTTCTATCCAAGCGTAAAGGTCGGCGTAAGAATATGGCGTTCCAATCACAATCAGCTCCCCGTTTGGGTCAAGCAGATCGAGAGTGGATTTGTAAAAAGAGATTACCTTATGCACCTGTTCTGACGTGCTAATGTTATCCCAGTTTACCAAGTCATCTAGGATGATTACGTCAAAGTGGGTGGAAACCAGGTTTCCCTGCATCCCGTAACCAAACACAGTCGGTTCTTTGGTTTCGTAACTTTTATCTGTTTTCAACTTTATAGTGTCGGCACTCCAAAGTTCAGCATCTTTAGCCAAATCCCCATAAATGTCAATTAGGTTTTGGTTCTTGCGCAAATGATCCTGAAGCTGACCAACAAACTTCTTAACCATCTCGTAGGTAGCGTTCACAATTAAGACACGGACGTTGGGGTTATTAACCATCTTCCAAAGAGTGTAGCCAATGGTAACTGTGGAAGACTTAAAAGTACCACGGGGAAGTTCCACCAAAAGCTGTTTCTGGCCTGCTCTTTCCTGTATCCAGTCGCAGAGAGGTTTGTGCAAAGGTTCATAAAGGTCTCTCCAGCCAACAATCTCTTTATTGAACTCGTAGAAACGATATTTGTAGATTTCCCGCTGGATTTCCCTGGTAGTCTTCTTTTGGTCTTCCAGGCTGGTTATTAGTTGTTCTTTGGGATCCATATCTTAGGTTTCTCCTCACTGGCTGTTTGACCTGTAAAGTAATCCAAACTGTCTTCAACGGCATAAGCCAAGTTCCTAGCCGCCCCCACATCTACTAAAGGGTCAAAGGAAGCAGTCATGCCTTTGGCGTAGTGTTCCCCGTCAGGAGAGATAACAACCGCCAGTAACCCTTTACTTGTCTTGAAAGGCCGCTTATCCAAAGCAATAATTGAGCCATCGGTGACAAAAAACTTCAGCTTCCATCCAGGGTAGTCTTTTCCATCTAAGGTAACTAGGTAATCAACTGCGGCATCTCTCACCGCCAGTAAATACTCCTTGTCAGTCCTTTTCCTTTTTTTTGTTGTGTTAGTAAGAATATCGGAAAGAGCATCGTATTCTTTCTTCACTTTATCTTTTTCAATCTCAATAACCGCCCTGGAACCTTTACGAGAGGATTCCTGTCCTGTCGTCAAAACTTCTTCTATGTCCTCAGCTCTCTTTTTCTTTTCTGCCTTTTCTTCTTCAAGTTTAGTCGTCTTCAAAGAAGTCATCTTCTTCTTGAGAGGCATAAGTGTACCTCCTTAGAAATTTAATAAGCCAAACAGCGGTAATGTTGTCGGGAAGCTCCATAAGAAAGTAATTGTCAAACTTACCGTGGTACTTCACAGGGATCTGATTATGATTCCAGTTATCAATGATTTCTTGGAGGACAGTATGCAAAGGCCTGTAGTTAGGTCTAGTATGTCCGTTTTCTTTAACGGCAGTTCTGTTAGCGTAATTTCGCCAGGGATGGGTTACGGCTGGTTTGTTCAACTTACCTAATAATAGGTACATTTAACAGAGATTGTCAAGTTTTGATATACTTAGTACATGCCAACATGGAAAGGTAAAAAGTACCCCTACACTAAAAAAGGAATTGTCGCCTACAAAAAAGCCAAGAGTAAAAGGAAGAAATAATGGTAATGACTCGTTCTTCCTTACCCAGTCTTATGGCAAAGAAACTATCCTCTAAAAAAGCTAAAAAGATATTGAAAGATAAATCTGTAAAAGGACACCCTCTAACCTCTAAACAAAAACGATTCTTTGGTTTTATTGCAGGCAGTAGTAAGCCTACTAGATCTAGTAGAAGAAAGAAACACTAACCACAATATCTTCTGTATTGACAATCAACTTTTAACCAGCTAGGATGATAACATCCAAGTTTACTTGGCGGAGACTTCGGCGAAAGCTCAACCCCTCCGAGAGGACAAGGAAACCTCTTAATAAAGACCAGGGTTGAAATAGTTACCGACCGAGCGAAGGACTCGTTCAGACAGTAGCTAAATCCGCAATTACCTTACTGTGGGGGTAGCGGGGGGTAGGTTTCCGACAGGCACCTACTTACAGTCAGCAGTTGCAACCGCTCATAGAGAAAAATGCTGCCCAGCGTTTAAAGACCTTAAAAGAGTTTTAACTCTTGTTTTCCGCCTCGCTCAGGATCTATTCTAGACTTTCGGGCTTCCAACTTCCGCAAGGCTTTACTTTTCTTCCCAGTTTCTAACCACCTTTGAACGTAGTAGGCTTTATCGTATTTAGGAGAGACAAATCTAGCGTTATACTGATCCGCTAGATTATTGTGTTGATATTCTAAAGTTATATCTGTGAGGTTCAAGGGCGGTGTTTGGAAAGAAGATTTGGGGGAGCTACCTTTTTGTGACCAAGAAATTGCAGTTGTGCAGTCAGAGGTAATTCTAAGCGGTCGTTTTTTTACATTATCTACTACCCACTTAATAGAATAAAATTCCGCAATAAAACTCCAAACATCTCCAATTTTGCTGTGGTGGATTAGTTTATTTTTATCATCAACTATAGTGATATAACTATCATGAGGTTTGTAGTTTGGGGGTTCAATACGGGCTCCCCCATCTACATGGTAAGTCTTCATTATACCTATATTATATCAAAACCACTTACCTAACCAAGCCATGAACATCCCAAACCCGCCTGTAAGCAGGAAGATTATGAACAGACAGCCTAGGCAATTCAAACAACCATCATTTTGTTTTTCCCCGACTGAGTCGGGATAAACTTCTTCGTTGTTCATTTCTTTTTACCAGGTTTAGGTGCAGGGTTATAATATGACTCCACTGCTTTTATAGTTCCATCTGCTTCCATGTGAAGGTGTTCTCCTGGTTTGGTTGTATAAATGTCGAAACCTTTCCATTCTTTAGAGTTTTTCATTAAAATATTCTTTTCCTAGGATTATCTTTAAATATACTGCCTGGAGGATCAGATGGTGTAGCTGGTTTTAATGGTTGTTTAGTAAGAGCTTTTTCATAACAATCCTCACAAATAAGTTCATCATAGGTATTTAAAGCATCACTAGGTATCGGTCTGGTGATTTGAACTATAATTAAGGGCTTATCACCTAATTCATTACATATTGGACAAAGATTAAAATGTTTCGTTTCTTTCATATCAATTCCCTCATATCTCCTTCATTTCTTTTTTCCAAATTTTGGGACAGGTTTAAAATATGTATCTACGGCTTTGTTTGCTATTTCCTTGTGTTCGGTAATATCAATACCTGTTATTTCCTTGACCTGATTTTTTATTTCAGGGATGTACTCTACATCCTTAATTAGTTTATTATCAATCATTTTCCCTACCCACTCACTAACAAACAACCCTTCTGCCAATAACCTACCTCTAAGCTTTAAGTATTTTTCTTTATCCACCACTACAGTCATCTTAGTCTTACCCATAAATACATATTACCATATATCTGTACTTATGTCAAGCTGTAGTTCTGTATCAATTATTTGGAAAATATATCACGTATTTCTGAGGGTATTAACCTTTACATTATACCAAAGGGGAAGGGTGTATGGGGGGTCAATGTAGGGAACCTAATCTAGCCTCATATCACTATGTCGCACAATCATCATTGTACGCCGTGTCTATTCGTGCCTAGTATACATATATATATATAATACTAGTGTTTAAGCTCTTTGAGTGTGTCTAGAAGCCTCTTGTTTAGCTTCTGTTGGGCTTTGAGGTCTGCACTGAGGTCATCTACTGACTTATCTTCGTATAGTTTGTTAAGATCAATGTTAGCTATTATATTCCTACTTGCTGGAAACCTATTCCTTAGCTCGTTAATTAACCTAATAGCTGCTACCATAGTTTCAGGCTTAGTCTGTTCTATATTCTTTTCTGCTGCCTCTATTAACTTCCTTAACTTTAAATCAGTATAATCAGTTGTTAATCCAGCTTTGTCTAATTCCTTTTCTACCAATGACTGAACCATTGGTTTCTGTAAATTCTCCCAAGCCATTTTTCTTGCTTGTACTTCACCCTTAACATTATAAGAAGCGAGGGCGGCTTTTTTGCCGTTGAACTTGCTTTTTACATACTCACTGGCAAATACCTTCATTTTCATTGTGGGTTTGAAGAGTTTTGGCATATACCTTAAAATATACCATTTTAGGGCGTAGCTCGCAAGCTCTGCTTATTGACTATAATAACAAAGCATAATTTATACCTATGTTTCTGCTTGCTGTATCAACCTATTTCATATACCCCATACTTGACAAGGTAGTTATTATATGTTATCATTACTTATGTAACGCACATTAAAAGACTAAGGTTCCTTAACTGGGTAGGATTAAATCAGTCCGTAACTGATAAGCCTTAGTCTTTGCACTTTAAAACTTGAATACTTGGCTTAGAGACGTTTTACTCTACGATAAAGAGTAGGAGGCAAATATTATGCAAACAAAAATTGTAAAAATCTCAAAAAATCAACTTATAGAAGCTCAAAACAAATCATGGGGTGGTTTAAACCTTATGAACGTTCGAGTTAATGACCAAGAAAACAACCGCTTTACTGATTGTTATATTAAAGTTTATTACAACAATCGAGGGCGTGTTGTGTTCGAGATTGCTCACGAAAAGGGCTACCCAAGCGAGGGTAGGGGAACAGTTAGGAAGGAAATAACAGCAAGTTGGCTTTCAAACGAATTGCCAAAATTATAATTTATTAAATCTCTAGCCAAGTATTTAGTTTTTAAGGAATATATGAAAAACATAATCATTACAATTTTAAGTATAGTTATAATCTTAGGAGTCTTAGCCTTATTTAATGAGGTAGGTAAAAACACAAGCTGTTCTGTGAAGATTCCAGATACAGTTGTGGGGAAGGTTTGCTAGATGAAAGATTATAAAAAAGAAGCCGAAGAGTTACTTAAAGACTTAAAAAAATGGTTAAACCACAATCCAGATGATAAGTTAGTTGAGTATATAGCTAAAGAGCTGGCAATCGCCCATCATAACGGTGCTATAGATATATTAAAGGAGGCTAAATGAACTACAAACACGAAAGCAAGATTAAACTAAATATGTTTCCAGGCGATAACCACTACCTAATGTTAGGAATAATCCTGGGAATACCGATACTGGCTATTATTTATATTTTACTCAGTTAGGAGGTGAAATCAAAGATGAACTTGCCCAAAGTTAGAGAGATCGTACTACTAGGCATAATTGTTCTGTTACTAGGAATAATTACCTATGGCGGAGTGTGGTTTAACAAAAACTACGTACTCATGCCAGTACCGAGAGATACAAAAGAAGAAGTGAACGTGTGTATAAAAAACAAGGTATCCTGCTCGCTTCTTTACGAGACTAAAGAGGAGATCAAATAGGCGGAAGGAGAGAGAGCCCATTCCTTATCCTCGGCTCGCTGTAATAGGCGAGCGGAGGGTAAAGATTGGAGAACTATTATGAAACAAACAAGATGGTATCGCAGAGAAATTATTGAAAGGTTCTTAAACCAAACAGAACTTGATTCTTTCCAAGAAAAATACAACAGGGCGAAACTGGTTAATATAGGTAAAAAGTTACTAGAAACAACTGGAATGGAGGTGAATAAATAAATGAGCATACCAATAGTTATGATTGAAGAAAAGGAAACTATGTATTCATGCGATGCAAACCAATATGAACCTGGTGAGGAAGGTGAGCCTATACTTGCAGGTAAGTGCGGCGGTAACATTAAATGGGAAGTAGATCAAATTGACGAAGCTCACTGGTTTAAACATGGAACTTGTGATAGTTGTGGAGCGTTGTATGAACAGAAAGGGTAGTATTGACAAACGATAACAAATCATTATATACTATAAATATATATGCAAGATTTACAAGAAAGACTAAGACACAATAAAAGACTAGAGTACTACATGAAAGCGTTAGAGTATAACTACAAGATGGGTAAAGTCCCCGAAGGCAAGGAAAGGTTTATTAGAACCGCTATTGATAACTTGAAATATGCGGTGGAACATGAATTCTAATGTGGACACAAACCAAATACTTAGAAACTAACTTAAAAGAGCACCTTGAAAAAAACTATAAAGAGAGGTTAAGAGACAAGCTGTCGGTGTCAGACACAGGCTGTCTTCTTCATAGGCAACTAAAACTATGGAAAGTAGAACCAGATAACCCACCTACGTTTGAATCTTTAGTAACCTTTGACTATGGTACTTACTTTCATCTATACCTACAAAACAAGTTAGAGGGGGAAGATGAAATCAAACTGGAAGATGAGCATTTCATCGGTCATATAGATAAAGTTACAACAGAAGATGGGAAGTTAGTAGTTAATGAATTTAAGAGCGTTAAAGACTACGGCTTGGATATGATACTTAAAGAAGGTAAACCTCAAGAGGAACACATTAAACAGGCTACTAATTATGTTCGGATGTTGAAGAAAGTAAAAGAAAACGTAGCCGATACTTTCAGGATTATATATATAGCCAAGTGCTTTGATGATTCACATAGGAAGTTTCTCTACGAAAGAAAGAATCCAGAAATGGCTAACGGGAGGACAATTATTAGAATTGGAGAGTTTACTGGGGAGTATGATCCAAAGTTAGCCCAGGAGATTGTTGATGAGGCAGTATTAGTGGAAACAATGGCTAAAAAGAGGATACCGCTTAGATGCACCTCTTGGGATAAAACATTCCATCGAGATGAGACATGGAATCAGTATTTATCATGGTGCTCGAAAGAGCCCGAAGTAAACCAAAGGAGGTTAAATGATAGTTTGCTCAATACATGAAGGCAAGGAATTGAATAAAAGAACCAAGAATAAAAACATACCTTACCATTGGATTGAAGAAGGTAGCTCAGACTTCTCTAATATGTGCTATGGAAGGGACAAGCCAGCACAAACTGAAACCAAAACAACAGACCCCAAAGCAGACCCATATAAAATGACTAAGGAAGAATGGGAAGAAAAGGAACAGCGTACCTCCCAAAGATTTGATGTGAGACTCCAGAGAGAGTTAAGAAGTAACTTAGCCACGTCGGCACTAAGAGAACTAATAATACATAGTGAAGGTAAACTAAACCATCAAACAACCCTTAATAATCTATATTACTGGGTATGGAATGGTACTTGGAAAGGTACAGAGGTAGATAAAGACAGGGAAATGGCAGAAGCAGCCGATGAGTTTGTAGGAGATGAAGGTGAATAAATACTACGGACTAAACAAACTATTAGTTAGATTAAAAGAAGAAGGATTACCTCATACCCAAGTGTGGTTATGGAAAATGCAAAGAAATGGCAGGCTGTCCTTACCAAAAGTTCTCCATGCCCCTAAAAGGTACGCTTTAACGGAAGGAATCATCGAGGATGTTATTGAGGGGCTGAAGACGCAAGGAGAGTATCACTTTGAAAGAAGCCACCTAAAAGTAAGTGAGGTTATAAATGCAAACTGAAGTCAAGAAGTTGTATCTGGGTAAGTATGTAAGTATCCGAGACTATATTGTCAAAAGAGCTGATGATAAAGGTGAAAGCTTAAAGGTTGTATACGACGGCAAAGTAATGACAATTCCTTACAAATATTTAGATAAAGGAATACCGAATGGCAGAAGGATTGAAAGCAAGTTTATGAATCAATCTTATGACCTTATAGATTATGAGTGGAACCCTGATAACAGGCAACCTAAACCACAAGCAGAAGGACAAAGTAAACTGATTTAGACGAAGCTTTGTTGGGAGATTTATGAAACAAAAAATCATACGGCTGAATACAACTAAATTCTTAGTTGACCTTGCTGCTTACTTTAATAAACATCGTTATACTTTTGATGAAGAAATAGTGGAACTAGTAGATAAGCACACCATCAAAGAAGAAGAACCAATTAAGGAAGAATACTCTAAAAGGGAGCTAGAGGAAATAAACAAGGGAATTGAAGATATGTATGCACATAAGAAGAATTGTGTAGCGTGTAAAGAAGAACCAACCAAAGAGGAACCACAATCCACAACATTAAGAGAGGCAGGAATTACAACTAGATGTGATTTTAAATGTGCAGAGTGTCAACAGTCAGTAAGACATTTTAATGGATCAACCAAAGCCTCTTTACCTGAGAAGTTAGAATGGAAACAGGACAATGAAGAATGGGGAAGGTTTGTTAATGAAGAAGGTAAGTCAGTAGATGACCAGCTACTCGCAGTTAAAATAAATGAAATTATAAACTACCTCAAGGAAAAGGATAAAATTTGACAAACAAAAAAGCTAGGAGTAAAGTTTCTTTACTTGCCTATCATCACCTATGGCAGTAATGTACGGGCAGGACATTCTGTTAGATGGTAGGCAGATACTAAACTACGAACTAGGGCAATCCTTCGGGTCGTAGTTTAGATATTATTCAAGCATGGCACGGCTTAAATCGTGCCAATATGAATAAGCATTGGATATATCTAATTGTCGTTGCACTTTCAATTCTTCTTATATGGTTAGCAAGCATTACTTGGAATGTAGGTAGTATCAATGAAACTAAGGAATCTGACATTCAAAGACAAGAACAAGAACTGAAAGACCAAGAGAAGAAGATAGAAAGTCAGGATAAGAAGATAAAACAACTTAACAAGAAACTTGAGAGTAAGCGACTCAAGCAACAGTTAGCCTCTAAAGCCACTCTACAAGCCTCCTCAAACCCCACTACACCGCTCACCCAACCTAACCATAGGGAGATACTAGCTATGGTGTACCAGACATTCTGGCCTGATGCTAGATTTGCAACTCTCATTAATTGCGAGTCAGGATTTAGACCCAAGGCAGTAGGTTATGATGCCTCACATAACCAGTACAACTATGGAATTTTCCAAGTGGCCGATAGTCATGGATACTCTGCTCAGTATTTATTTAATCCTGTCAATAATATAAAAGTAGCTAAGTTGATTTATGATAATCAGTCATGGTATGCTTGGCCTGTATGCTCAAAACAAGCAGGATTTCTCTAGTAAAAAAATGTTTAATCTGTAGTAGAGAATTTAATATCTCAACTAGGTTATCGAATAAAGATCGTAAGAGAAGAATAGTTTGCTCATTAAAATGTCAACATATTTGGCAAAAATTACTACATAGCAAAATCCACTAAGTTTAACATCTGGTTATTTAGACCAAAAAATAATGAGTTGATTAAAAAAGGATGGATAAAAACTTAAACTTAATGGAGTCCTGGGTTCTGGGTCAATGCCCCGTGCGACATTAGTCGCAGGATACGTAACCCAGTAACTCCACCTGCATAATAACAAGCTGTTAGTTATTTGTCAATATATATATTAAAGTATCAGATTGTAACTGGAGTAATGATCGGGGCGGTGATATGGCAAATTCTACACTGAGGATAGGAACTAAATATGAAAAGATAGTCGAAAAACAGTACCAGGCTAAAGGTTTCCGTACGCATCGAATGGTCAAAAGCAGGTTCGGGAAACAAGACCTATTGGGTATATCCGACATCGTTGCTACGAAAAATGATACGTTCCTACTCATTGCCTGCGCAGTGGGACGTGCTCAAACTGAGACGGTAAGAAAGATAAAAGAAATCAGACCTTTCATTCCCCCATTTATAGGTATAAAGTACCATATAAAGAGGGCCAATGGCAAAGAAGAAATCAGAAATTATTGAGGAAGAGCTGTATAATTATATTATCAAGGACATGTGGAATGTAATGTTCTGGTGGAAAGATAAAAAGAGGAGAGACGAGGCACTTAGAAATATTAAAGATTTAATAGATAACTATTTAGATTGATCTTTGGTTGGGCTAGGTAGATGGTCGACCTAAGTTCTAGGAACGCCTAGCCTAACGAGAGATTAAATTCAAGGAGGGATCAAATGAATCAGACACAGAGCGAAGTATGGGTTTCTGGTTCTGAGATCCCTAAATACGTGATTGAGATGTTCCAGGCATCCGCCGAAGAACACAATTTCACGTTATGGATCAACGGCCAGAAAATCCACCAGGCAAAGGAGGAACCTGATGGTTGCCCAAAATCCAGACGATCAGGTGATACGTCTGGTGTTGCGTAATTCCCTGGGCGGTCATCTGGTTCAATCTGTTCGTCTGGAAATCTATCGCCGAGACATTAGGGTCTTTGAGCCAGTCCTTCAGAGACTCCAACGCTCAGGGATGAACCCAGGATTTTCTTGGCGGATAGAAGAAACAACATTGGCGGAATAAAGGAGAAGACTCAGCGTGGATAGCACCTTCCTGCCACCAGCCGCAAGTCCACGCTAGTCTAGGGGTAGAGGAGAATAGGGCAACGGCTCAGAATGTGTGAGAAGGTTCTGAGTACGACTGATAGCAAGGAAGTCTCCTCTACCCCGCCATCTTACCTATCCCATAGTAATATAGATTGAGAATTAGTAGCGGAAAAGTTGGGGCTTTAGACTAAAAACCAAAATTGGAGAATTGTTCCTGAGAGGATGTTCCTCCTGTTACAGGGCCAGTAGAACTATGTACACCACTTTTTGCCTCTGCAATAATATTCCTTAACTGTTGAAGTTTTCTTGAGGACTCTTCTTTTGAATCCGTTATATCAGGTATCAAGGCTACCGCCAAAGCAATATCTCGATCAGACAAGTTACCTACTTGACCAAAGGACTTACTTAAAATGTTAGCAGTACCCCCTCTTAGTGCCAAGAAACTTCTTAATTGTGGAGAAGCTAACCCTAAACTAGAACCAAACTTTTGTAATGTTCCTCCAACACGAGCGGCAGGAGCAGATTCCTCTAACCCTACTTCATTTAACGACCGTTCGTATTGATTAACCAATGCCTCGGCTTGGGATAAAGCTGTCAACTTATCTCTTTGCGAGGCAGTCATTTCTCCACCACCTTGTTGTTGATTTACATAAGTAAGAATTTTGCCGTAGACACTAGCGTTTTCAGGATCAGCTAACATGGCAAGAATTAGTTTGTCAGGAGTTAAACCAAGAGGTGATTCTTGAGTAGCAGGTGGTGTTAAAGTCTCCCCGCCTGCCGCTTGAGTACTAAAAGTTCCAAGTGTCTGTTCTTCTGGAGTTGGTGCTGTTTCAGCTCCTCCACCAAACCCTCCAGTTAAAGCACGAGCCCCTACTTGACCTGCTGCCTGTCCTGGTACTGCTCCTGCAAACTGAGCTAGTTTTTCTGGTACTTGAACACCACCGAGAGCTTCTAGTCCTGCACCTGCTCGTTCCATTCCAAACCCTAGAGGTCGAGCAGCTACTTTGCCTAATGGTAGGCCTAACACGTTTATTGGAAAGCCTTTTTCGGCAGTTATCATCACACCTTCAGATAAGTCATGCAAAGCAGCTTGATCTAATCTAAGATTCTTAATAGGTTCAAACTTACTCGCTAAAATTCTATCTAACCCTTCACGATAAACTTTTACTGCGTCTCCTTCTATTGGTATGCCCTTACCTAAGGCAGCGTTTCGGTAAACACCCGAGAGTTGACTATCCGCTCTCACTATCTCATCATAAAGATTTGTTGCTGTAACTTTTCCTTTTCTTGATAAGTTAGTAAGATTACCTTTAAGTTCTGTCATAATCCCTTGAAATTCTGGTTTGGAGTGACCTATCACACTTTTACCTAAGTCGTCTACAGAACTTATTACCTGCTTCAAACCCACAGTATTGGTTATCTGAGGAAGTCTGTTTTGTATCTGACTTTGAAGTGAGATATAATCTCCCGCTAATTGTTTCTCAATGTTGGAAGCAGAACCACTATATTTCTGGGCGGTAGTTAGTATTTTATCTATTCTAGCAGCTCGCATAGGGTCTCTAGTTACCTGTTTAACATTGAAGACAGCGTTTCTGAATACTCTACCCATATCTTTTGTAGCTTGGCTGATTGGAACTTTACCAGCTTGTTTTATAGTCTCACCTGCAAATTGCTTACTTAATTGTTCTGGTGCCTCACCAAGAGCCCCTTTCAATACTTGTCCACCTGGCTTTCCCAGCGCTCCTCTGGTAACACCGCCCAAAAGTTTACCTGCCGCACCACCAGCCCCACCAAGAGCTGTTTCTGCCGCAAGCCCTTTAATGTTAGGTTTACCTGTAATAAATTGTTCAAGCAACTCTCCTAATCCTGAGCCTGCTGCTGCCCCACCAACAGTTCCTACACCAGGTAACCCTAATGTTCCTAAAGCTCCCCCACCTAAAGCTCCAAGAAAAGGAAGAATATTAAACCTTTCCAAGAATCCTTGTTGTGGTTGTTGTGCTCCACCACCAAAACTACCCAACGCCTGTTGTTGAGTTTGTGAAGTTTGTATTCCACCTAATACTCTATTTAATTCTTCTTGTGTAATAGCCATAGTTTAAAAAAACGATCCAAGTGTTTTATCCCACAAACTGGACGCTCCCTGACCTAATTGACCTAACATTTTAAGAGGGCTTAAAAGACTAGCTTGTACACCTGTACTTGGTGCAAAGGAAGATGATTTACTTCCTTCTTTAGTTGGCCCGTAAGCTAACCTTGCCCTATCAAGTAAGTTAGTCTTTTCTTTTTTATTTAATCCTTGTAGCTGGTTGATAGCTTTTACTATTTGATTGTAGTTACCCCCTGTAGCTTGAACTATTTTTTTGAAGGCACTGGTTACGTCTAAATTGGGGGGCTTACCACCACCTGCTTCCCCTCCTCCTAATAGGGCAGATATAATATCTAAGGGACTACTAGCTTGAGCTGCCGCTGCCGCTTGTTGTCTTGCTGCAGCTAACTGTTGCATAGTGGTGAACTCATTAAACAAGTCCTGGTATCTTTGACGGGCTTGCTCTGCCGCTGTGAGAGATGCCTGTGCTTGGGCTTGAAAGAGATTAGTACCTTGTCCCACAATATCAGCTATGCTTCCAATCCTCTGTCCAAGCTGCATACCTTGAGTGATAGCTGGCAAGGCTTGAGTAGTCACAAACTGTGATTGCAGCCTCTCTCTGGCAAATGGATTCTCTACACCTTCAAACAAACCAAAGGATTCAAAAGGAGCGTTCGCCAAAGCGGTAGTTGATTGTCCAAACTGATTAATTATATCCTTATTTTCATTGAAAGCTTTAGTTACCTTTTGGCGAAGCACGTCACCAATGGTAGGTAAAGCACTAGAGAACTCCCCCGCCTTTCCTGCGGCTCTTCCTGCGGCTTCTCTAGCCTGTATTACATCACTTGGCAATCCTTCTGTTGGCGTAAAAATATCCTCCTCTATGTATTATACCTTATAATCCTATGTTACCGCTAAACTTAAATGGTTGCGGTAACTCTACTCCACCACCCTGCAAAGCTGGTAAGAATGTATTAATTAAGTTACCAAACCCTGATTGAAATTCTGCTTGAGTTTTAGGCAGGTTGCGTCCAAAGGAAGTTAAAGACTTTAAGAAACCTTCCTGGCCTAAAGTCTTGGTTATGTCTCTGCCTGCTTGAGCCGCAACACCCTCTTCTCTAGCTCTACCAAACTCCTCAAATTGTCTACTTATACCTGTTCCCGCTTGTTCCAGTTGAGCTTGCCTCTCACCTTCTGCCACTCCTAATCCTCTTGTCCCGCCAAAATAAGTACCAGCCGCCGCAAGCCCTTCTTTAGCAGCGTTGATAGCCCTGTCGTATTCACGTCTGCTTGCTCCTGCCACACCTTCAGTAGCCCCACCTAAATCTTCTAGCAATCTCCTACTATCCTCTAAAGAACCTAACTTAATCCCTACATCTTGGGTGAATTGTCCCAATGCCCTTTCATATTCTGGGTTAAGTTTCTCTCTTGCGGTAGTTAACGCTCGCTCAGTCATACCTTTATCTATGGCCATAGGATCGTTAACAAATAGTTTTTTGTACAAAGAAATCTGTTCCTGAAACAGCTTTTTATTAGCGGCTATCAGTTGGTTGGCGGCGGCTTCACCAACAGAAGTAGCAGGTTTGGCCTTTGCTTTTTTCTTAGAGGAAGTTTTCTTAGCACTAGGTAGTGTAATAACCGTACCGATTGGAATAGTATTAGGATTGCCTCCATAGCCGAGTTCCTTCCACCTAGCACCTGAACCTAGGAATCGTTCTGCTAACCCCCAGAGAGTATCACCTTTATCTATTCGTATTTTCCCACCGCCTAAGACTGTGGCCATGCTTAAAGTATAACACCTTGACAAACCAAAACCCACTTGACAAACTAAAATAGTATGGATAAGGAGACAAAAAAATTAAGATCACGTAGTCTTCGTAGAAATGCAACAAAAGCCGAAAAGATTTTATGGGATAGAATTCGTAGAAAACAATTAGGAGTAAAATTTCGTCGGCAAAGTCCAAAAGTTTACTTTATTTTAGATTTTTATTGTCCCCAGAAACTATTAGGAATTGAATTAGATGGTAGGGGTCATAATAAAAATTATGATAAATGGCGAGACCAACTATTAAAAAGATTCAGGAATATCACTATAATTAGATTTGAAAATAAAGAAGTTTATAATGATATAGAACAAGTAATCACCACAATAAAAACTTTTATATGAAAACGGCGAACTATGATTCCTTATAACTCACTTCTGTTTGCTTTTCTTTAATTTTTTGTATTCCGCTTCATCAGCTTTGATTATCTGGCTGATTATATCTTTACCGCTTTGATCCTCAATTACAATGTCTAACTGATTACCCCCGCCAGTTTTTATTTCCCCCAAGTATTCACCTGTCTTTTTATTTATGATTACTCTTTTCATGCAGCCCCACCTCCAACTAAGTCTCCAATGAACACCCACTCTCCCCTGAAAACAAAGTCCTGGTCTGAACCAATATCTTCTCTAACTCCTACCTTTAATATATGCGTATTGTCTAAATCCTTAGTGGCTTCATAATTCTGTGCAGTAGGAAAGATTGTATAGTCTAAACCTAACGGCGGAGCGGTTATCTCAGTTTCTACCCCTGCTACTGAAGAGTAAATAGACCAGCGAGGGATCGCAATAGTCAAACCTTCAAACTTTAAATCCAACCTCATCGTAATTGTAGCCCGAAGGTTAGCAGGCAGAGTAAAAGATACAATAGCCACATCAGACTTTTCAATAAATTCTCTAGGATCAAATCTTACGACTGGTATCTTCCTGCCAACATTTGTATTCGTTGTACCTAACTCATCTGGAGACCTGTAAGGTTCAGGAAAATATCGGTGCAGAGAATTACTAAAACCCTTGTCTTTATAAGTAACCTTATTCTGGGTTATTATCTCTATCTCATCTTCAGTTAGTATGCTCATCGCTCAATCTTTGCTCCGTCATAATATACAGTAAGACCTTCTAAAAGAAAGCTAGGGTTAGAAGAACTCTCAGTCATCTCAAACTGCAACCCTCTAAACTCTCTCTCTGCTACTGAAAAGGCACCGCCAATAGGACGAAACTCTTTATCATCTGGGTAAGGTTGTTTAATTCTTCGGTAGCCTATCTGTAAGTTTTGACCTGCGTTGGCAAACTCCTCAATTCTCGTGCCGTTGATAGTAACCTGAGGGGCTACAGGATAATAAGTTTTAGTTCTTAACCTAAAAGGTATATCTGTCCCGTCAAAACTATTTCCTGTTTCAAGCTGGTAGACATGGCCGTCTGAGAAGCCTGCGTATATTTTATGAGCCGAGCTTTCGATCCAGGGAGCAGTAACCGAAACTGTGTGGGCTAGGCTCATCAAAGACCAAGCATCTAAGGTAAGATCGTACACAAGTACACAATTAGTTATGGCAGGAAGGTCAGTCGCTAGGTTAGCGGAAGTATTGCCAACGTAGAACTTTACAAACCTTGCGTTATCAGTCCAGGCAACTACATTAGCGTAGTTGGAACTAGATATAGCTTCAATCACATCCCAAATTGGCTCGCTAATAAGTTCGGCTGTAACACCATTAAATCTCCAGATACCTGTAGGGTGGAAATAGTAAGTAGCGTCCCTCACGGAAGCCACAGAGCGTTGAGAGGTTGTTCCTGGAACTCCTTTAATTTTATCCGATCCTCGCCCGTCCCAAACATGAAGTGAATTTTGTTTAAATATTAAGAGTCTGCTAAAGTTTTCACTCAAACCTGTGATTACATCGCCATCATCAAAATCCAAATCCAACCAGTTACCGCCAACCCAATACTTCTGTCCAGTTAAAGTAGTTACATCCTCAGTCAAAGTAAGGCTAGTCTCGTCTACCACTGCTCTAACTCTATACTTTCCTGTGTTAGCCCCGCTGATAATGTATAAAGGATCGCCAACTTGGATACCATTAGTAACAAAAGTAGCACTAGCCGAAGTTACATCGTTAGTTCCATCTGATACCAAATCCCTACCAGCTTCATAATCCCAGGATATTCTCCAGTTGCCGTTAGCGTCTTGTTCGGGTAGATTGGAGTACCAAATTCTTGAAGCAAAAGACAAGTTAGCATTGTTTGGAACTTGTAGCTGGAGGTTACCCAAGTAAAGTCTGACGTCAAACAGCTTGATGTATGTACCAATAGGGGAATCAGAGATGTTTGTAGTAGCCGACCAAGAACTGCCATTGTAAGTTCGGTTGCCATCCACACCATTTACCCAGAATTGATGGTCAAGAAACTCCTCATGGTAAGTTACTGTAGAAGCAGTTAAATATTTACCTGCTCCAGTCTGAAGTTCCCAGTTACTATTAGAAGAATTCCAGACCCAAAAATGCCTGTCTTTAAGGGCTACTAACTTCTCTGTTCCACCGCTCGTGTCCAAACTCCCAAGTCCAAATATGCCTGCCATACTCTAAGTATAACTTATTAAGGAGTGGTTGTGGAGGAACTGCTCGTGGTAGTACTGGAAGTTGAGGTGGATGTAGAAGTAGAGGTGGTACTAGTGGCCCCTGCTGTCGGGACATCATTACCTTTTTGCGAGTAACCTTTTTGCTTTTGCACCGCCCCAATACGGCTAAAATCAGCGTTAATGGCTAATGAAACTTGATTATCCTCTTGCAAAAACTTACTCGTCTTTCTTTGTATGCCTCGACTAAAATCGAAGATGGGAAATGGTTTTTCAGCCATAGTTTAATTCCAGAAATTCTCTCGTAATGTGTCTGAGTACAACCCTACCCTTGCTCCAAACAATTTACTTCTACCTCTGTGTCCTAGCCACCTCTTGATAGTGGCACTTTCTCCAACCTCACGTCTTTGCATCCTTTTAATCATGTCTATACCTTCAAGGTAGTAAGTCTTATACACAGTCTGCTGTTCCACGTTTTCTCTGCTCTGGTAATATCTCCACAGAGCGTAGTTAATTACCACTTCTGGGAATGGTACTAGGGAAGTATCACCAAAGCTATCCAGCACCGCCATCTCTTTGTAGTAACGGAAAGTTAGGGTAAGACTGGCTGTCTCTGGTGTAGGAAATACTCCAACGTATCCTTTAGTGTTGGTAGAATCAGGTGGCAAAAGTGTCCAGTAAGTCAAAGTGTCATCGTCTGGAAAACTGTTATCAATTCTCAGTTGGTCAAACTCAGCTAAAGGAACGTAGTGAAGCCTGAAAGTAATATCTCCATCATTAAAAATTACTGCCTCCATTCTGGCAAAGTCAGAGGGAAGTCCATAGGTGTAGTCGGAAGCAGTAGTGGAGTTGTCCGTTTCAGTTAAAAGAAACCACCACCTGTCATTGTTGGCTTCTATCCTATCATGACAATCATTAAACCATTTAATTATCTGTTCATCAGGTAAAGATTGATGGTCTGGAACAGAGGCGAGAACCCTAAACTCCGAAATCATGTAGCCTACGCTGTTTCTGGTAAGTCCTGTACCAGCCAGCTCATCTGAGTAAGTAGAGTAAGAGCCAGAGGCTACGTTGTAGAATCGCCACTTGTAAGTGTCGGTAGTGGCTCCTGCCGCCACACTTACAATAGTAAAACCATCTGGGGCATCAAAGTCTATTTCTATGTTACCTTCAACTATTAAAGCGTATGCTCCTGCGGAGGGTTTTCTCTCAACGGCTATCTGATTATATAAACTGCGGAAGATTGGAGTACCTGTAGCGTGAGAGAATTTCAAAGTTGCATTTAAGGTAACTGTAGTGTTGCCAGTTATTGAGGACACTCTGCCTAGTTCAGCTCCTTCTTCACCAGGGTTGCCTACCACTAGGTAATCATTAGCAGCAATATCATCGTTGCTTTGAACAGTTAGTGTAGTTCCACTAGAATAGTCCGAGGAAACATTAGTAATTTCTTCCTGACTAATGTCAGGATTTTTCACACGGATTCTCAAAGCCATACCATCTCTAGTATAACAGAGTCCTACTTACTTGAGATAGCTTTAGCTGTAGTGATTATACCTGCGGCCAATAAACCATTTAGAGCACCTTGAACTACATCGCCACTTTGGTATACCGCATAAAGAATACCAAGAACTGCAGCTACAACTATAGTTACAAGACCTTCAATTTTACCTGGTAAAGCCCTTTTAATTGCTTCTGTCACGGCTATAATTGCTCCTGTTACTAGTGGGTCCATTTATTTAACACCTCCTTTCCTGATAAATAGATTTAATGCTTTGTTAGGATTATATTTCCTCTTTAGTCGGCGAAATGGTCTCATTAACTTTCTAAACCCTGGGTATTTTGCCATCTTATTTGATCCTGAATTTCCAACCTATTTGAATCAAACCAGGATTCTTAACAATGGTAGGGTATCTTGCCTTGTTTAAAGTAATTAACTTAGACATGGGTACTTTAAAGCGATTCGCTATTGCGGATAAAGAGTCCCCACCTTTAACTGTATAATAAACTGCTGAAGTTGTAGGTTTGGTAGCGGGTTTAGGTCTTGGCTTCGAGGCTACCAATTTCTTTGGCCTGAGCCAGCCAGCTAAGCCAAAGTAGTTATGACCTTGAACATGGCAAGGAGAATTAGGAGGCCAGTTCTGGTCAAAAGACTTAAATCCTAAAGCTCCAGAACTAAT
>C687J35021_10000163_pt1 | contig 48321 bp, 62 predicted proteins | sample RifCSPhighO2_12_FD_35021 | JGI IMG/M metagenome (IMG submission 35021) | reverse complement strand
CTACTACGACGGCCGGCACCTTCTCCGCAGTATTGGCGGGAGATGTTCTTAAATTCTTTGAATCCGATGGGGCTGCCGTCAACCTCACGGTTGATACCGTTGAGAGCGCCACAAGCCTTGTCGTGACACCTGACGTTCTTTTCCCTTTGGCTGAAGCTACGGATTTCACCGAATTATATACTACCTATACGACCCTTACGGGATTGGATCACTTAGACGGACTTCATGTATCGGTGTTAGCCGATGGCTATGTGGTCAGTTCACCTTTTAATGAAATCGATGATTTGGACATCTTAATGGTTGAGAGCGGCTCCCTTACCATCCCCGACACCTACGCCAACTCGGCGATAGTCCAAGTAGGTCTACCTTACGTGTGTGATATCGAAACTCTAGACGTGGACACTGTAGAACAGAAGCCAACCCTTATAGAATCGGTACTGGCTTCCAGGATTCACCTGAAAGTTCATGACTCTAGAGGTGGTTATATTTCCTCTTCTTTTGGTCCAGACGACACTAATATCGATATGGTTGACCCCGAGACTCGACTCGATGATGATGGAGACTTAACGGACATGATCGGGAACGCGTGTCAGAAACCCTATACTCGTCGAATGACGTTCGATATCCCTGGAGATTGGCAATCCCACGGACGAGTGTGTATCCGACAAGTGGACCCTCTACCTTTGGAGATTCTGTCACTGATTCCTGATTTAGAAATTCACAGGAGTTAACAATGCCTAACCCTTATGCAGTCGGAGCCCTGGCCGGGTTTGAACTAATTTCAGGCTTTCAACAAGCTGACATGATTCGTAAACATGCAGAGATCTCTAGTCAAATCAGCGAAATGAACGCTGAATTTGCTGAACTTGACGCCTCTCGCGCGGAGATGGAAGGCTTTTCAGATGCGGCGGAATACCAAAGCGTCATCGACCAAACTCTAGCCGATCAAGCTGTAGCCTACACTTCACAAGGTGTAGACATTACCTTTGGTACAGCCAGTGAGAGACAGAAGGAAACTCGGTTGACGGGGTTTTTAAACACCTTAGATATCAAGAACCAAGCCCACGCCAAAGCCTTAGGGTATAAAAGAGAGGCTCGTGACATTAGACTTCAAGGGACCATGAATAAAGGGGCCGCTTCCGTTCAAGCCGCCGCAACTCAAGGGGCTGCGGTTTTGGGTGCTGGTAAAACAGTTGGTGGCTACTTCATAAGGAAATAACAATGGCAATTCAGATACCTACATTAAAGCGAATGTCCTCTCCCGACGCCCCTTCTGTGGGTCGTGTCGACGTGAAAGCTCCTGATCTCAATAGGGCGGTTGCTCCACAAGCGAAGGCCGCAGAGCAGTTAGTGGAAACCGGAGTCGATTACTTCAACAAGGAAGAAGAGTACGCCATAGATACTTTGGTTAAGGAGAAGTCCTACCAAAGATACGCGGAGCTTGAAAACAATTTAGATCAAGCGCAGAGGCAGCAAGGTGATCCAACGCTTGTCTACAATGAATTAGACGTCAAGAACCAGGAAGGTAAGCAGAAACTTCTGGAATCATTGACTGATGTACCTGAAAGGTATCGTGAACAAGTCAGTGCGAAGTTAGACGAGGTGGACGGAAAGTTTCACGCTAGACGTACTGTCGCCCAAGGGAAGCAGGCCTACGACTACGACACCAAGCTCACGGGTAATTTAGTCAAAGTGGCCCAATCTGGTATGATTGATGCCAGTACGAGAGTCGATCCTAAGAACCCTGACACCTTGATCCCAATTGGTAATCTAATCGGTGAGATCATGGATCTTAGGTTCACGTCTGCCGAGAAGTACGGACTTGCCAAGAAAAAAGAAGACGGTACTTGGGACAGAAACCCCTCCCTTGATTTGGCTATTAAAGAAGATCTCTCTAAGGGTTTATCTCAAGCCATTTTAAACCTGAGTGTGTCTGGTCAAACCGATGCCGCTCAGTCTGTTATGGAGAAATACGGGAAGTATATCGACCCTTCAGATAAAGCCTCGTTGATGGCTAAATCTCAGAAGGCCATAGAAGACCAAACTGTGTACGCCGTTTTCGATAAAATTAAACGATTCGAGGGCGATAAGGCTATTAACGCTATCGAGGAGTCAGACCTTTCACCGAAGCAAAAAGAGAAGGTACTGCAACTCAAAGACGGTCACGACCAGAGAATCGCCCGCACTCGAAAGAACGCTTCGGCCACAAATGCGAACGAACTTTTAAATATCATCGAAAAAAGTGCCGGTAAATTTCATAATTTCGCAGAACTAGAAGCGGACCCTGTAGCCGGTAAACTCATACCTTTGGTGACAGACGCTAAACAGTTCGCAGCCATTAAGGCTAGACTAGAGAACCCTCCTAAATCCAACGAGAAGGATGTCAACGAAGCCTATACGAAGTTGTTCGCAGGCGAGTTCACAGATCTATCTCCCTTGGATTTTCAGGAATTGATGACTGGGCTCAATAAGAAGGACCGAACCTCATTTGAGTCAGAGTATAAGAAGGCCAATACTCCAAGTCTATCTCAAGAGTACTCAACGGTACGTAATATGGGTAAAGCTCTAAACGACGAGCTTTTAGCTGTTGGTTACGTGGAACACAATAGATACGGCAAGTATGACGACGAGAACCAAATCCTCATAAACAATGCCCGCAGAGAGATGGTGTTAGCTATGAACGACTTCCCACCAGGGATGAGCGTTGATAAACAATATCAGTGGGTCCACGAGTTCGCCCTGACTAAAAAGTCAAAAGCCTTATTTAAAGGGACGAGCTCTACTAAACCTAAAACTTTCGATGGTGGCTCGACCCCTAAAGCCACCCCTACTGGTTCACCTGCTGCGACTAAAGACTTCAGCAACTTATCGATGGCGGAGAGAGTGAGCTTCGCTAGAGAGTTCGAGAAGGAAAAAGGATATAGTGCTAAAGGGAAGACTGACGAACTTAAAGCCTTTATCCAAATGAAACTTAAAGGAAAATAACCCCGTGTCAAATATAGAAGATATCCTACCTTTTGCGAAATCAACACCTGAGGAAGCTGCCAAGAACATAGAAGGGGCCAACTTCCTGGACGTTGGTGCTGATGTTTTCAAGAAAGATCGCGAGACCTTTCAGCCTCTCGTGGACTCCATCGATGCACCGAGCGAGGCTTCACCTAGTGTAGCTAGGTTCATGGCCTCGTCTGAAGAACACGCCGCTTTAGTGAAAGAGGACGTAAAGCCCCTTTCGTACATTGAGAGCTTGAGTAAAAGTTGGGGGAGTAAACTCAAGGGGGTAGATTTAAATCGAGACATCAATGAGCTTGCCTATGAGAAAATGGAGTTTCCCGAGAAGTGGAATGAAGACAAGGAGATGGACCTTCAGATTCTCAATGACGAAAGACTGAGAGCATCCCAAGAGACTTACGGTATCACCGGGGGCTTTGAGACTATTCCCGGAGAATTGTTCTCCGCCGGTAAGGACTTTGGTCAATTCATTGGTAGGAATTATAAAGAGATCGCCACTTTAAGTCTAGCTGGCGCCGGTGTAGGAGTTGTAGCGGGCTCCCCTGGCGGTCCAGTTGGTGCAATTACTGGGGCCGCAGCGGTGGGTGTACCCGCTTTAGGTGCAGCGGTGGCAGCCACCGGGGTCTTGGACGGTTACAAACAGCAGAGCGCATCCATGTACAACGAATTATCCAACGCTGTCAACGAGGACGGTACCCCTTTAACTATTGATGACGATACGAAAAGAAATATATCACGAGGTGTGGGTGTCCTTTCTGGACTCATTGCCGGTGGGGTCACCAAGTACGTCTCTCGAAGTATTCCTTATTTAGACAAATACACCAACCCTGCAACTTTCGTGAAACAGTTCGTACTCTCCCCTAAAGGTGAGGCCTTTCGATTTGCCGTCTTGAATATAGGTAAGGCTGTGACAGCGGGTGGGGGCGGAGCCGGTTTAACTGAGATGGTTAAAATTCTCGGTGAGGAGATCGGCGGCACTTTCAATCAAGAAACCTCCGAGGCGAGTCTTGTCAACGGGGTGATAAATTTCTCCAACAATCTAAACAAACATACAAACCGTATCGCACAGGCCACCAAAGAGGGTGGACTAGCGGCAGGGGCCCTCTCCACAGCGGGAAATATTATCAGTGCCAAAGTCACTAGGGATCGTTTCGGTTCAGTTATAGAGCGAGACGTGACCCCAGGGGATAGCAAAAGCATCCCTATTGGTCCTGATAAACCTCTCTTACCGGGAGGCGGGAAAGCCAAGGGACCCCTTTGGCAGGAAGATAGCATTGTACCTAGGAAGAGTGACATTGTAGCCGAAAGACCTGCCGGGGGAGATGGTAAAAAACTTGGACCCTATACGCCCGAGCAACAACAAATAGATGTCTTGGAAGCGCAAGACGTAATCACTCACATCTCAGATGTGACAAAAAAGACCAAGGCCCATCAAGTGGCCAAAGATCAAGTTTCACAAATTCGAAAAGAGGCTTTGGATAAAGCCGGTATAAAAGACATCTATTTCGATAAAGAAGATCTTCAAATCATGGCGACGGACGAGAAGGTCGGAGCAGCCCTTCGTAATATGATCGACCCCTCAGAGGCAACAGCTTCCCAGTACACTCAACAGGTGAGAGTAGATGCCCACAAGTTCGCCGATGTCGTGGACGATTACCCTACTTTGAGCGAGTACATGAAGCTCAACCCTGAAGGTCCCAAGCCTGGATCGGCTAAGGAGTTTTTACAGAAAATGAACGAGGCTCAAGCTAAGAAGCAAGAGCTTACCGAGCAGTTGAATGCGCCGGACGCGACGCCTGAGTCTAAGTTGGCACTTCAAGAGGCGCTCGACGTACCTCAACCGGAGAATAACATCTACTCCGAGCAAGACTTTTATAACCAACCGACCTTCACGGATCTGATTCGTCAGAGCATACCTGAAGCCGAGGTCAAGAACTTCGACGACAAGGTGAAGGCCGCTAGACAGTTGATCATTGAGAACATAGACGAAACCGCCCAGTATGAAATGGATCAGGTTAAAACTGAAGCCATCGAGGAAGCGACTCAGGTGGAGTTTGAGACTCAAAGAGACAGACTCAAAGATAACCCCAACTTACTGATAGTGGATAAATTCGCAAATTATGAGAGGGTGCCAAAAGCCAAAAAAGCGCCGTACTTAAACGAGACCCGCTACCCTAAGGATACGGTCGCTAGTGATCTCACCGCCGCTCACCATAAGAAGGGTTACTCCCCTTTTGCAATAGACCCTCGTCAGTTACCGGAAGACCTGCAACATTACCTTAATGATCCCGTACTGAAAGACAGTAAGGTTTTTGTCAAAGGTGGGGTGAGTCCCGATGCCTCCGCGCGAATGGTCGGAGTTGGTAGTGGGAAGTTGTTACTTCAGATACTATCTCAGACCCCCCAACGTAAACGTCAGGTAAAAGCCGCCGTAGATAAACGCTCAGAGGAAATCCAATATTTGGTGGACGAGAGTGTGGACTTAAACGAATTGGCGATTTCAAAAGCTTATAACGCCAAAGTCGTAAACGATTTGGTTCAAATGAAATTCATGAAAGACCACGAGTGGCCGACCACGAAGGGTTCCATTAAACGCATAGCCTTACCTCTACCTACTATTCCTGAATTGGTAGCCAGAGCAGAAGGTATTGTAGGGCAGATTCCGGTTAAACATTTGAAACCCAATCTCTTTAAGGTGGCGGAAAAGAAGAACTTAAGACTTGCCGTCACGGCTTGGACCAAAGGGGATTTTGAAACCGCATTTGTCAACAAAGAAACAGAGGCGTTAAACAGTCTGCTAGTCAAAGAGTCCCAGGTTAAAACTGGTTCGGTCAATAGAGCTATCAAAAACTTCAAGAACTTCAACGGACCTAAGATTCGTGCAGTCTTCAAAGAGGCTGGTGGGACGATCGAAAAAGCCTATATTGAGATCATGGATACCTTCCACCTCAGTAAGAGCCTGAAGGATACGTCCGAACAAGGGGCCTATAATAAGTACGTCAAAAAGATGGTACAAGAAGGTAACGGTGACGTATCGATCCCTGCGGAGTTGAGTGACCCTAAAACGAGTGTTCAAGATCTAACCGTAAATCAGGTGTTGGTCATACAGGATCGACTCAAAGGTCTCTTCCATCAGGCTCGCCTGAAGAATAAACTCTTGAGTAACCAAAAGAAACGCAAGGAAGAGCGTACCATCGAACAGATCACTCAGGACGTACACGAGAAGGCGGTCCTTCACCCTGATTATGACCCGAAGAGAGTCCTAAACCCTCAAGGAGCCCCTAACCCGTTCCGAGTATTGGATAAGGTCCTAAAGCACGGAGAGGCTCTAATCTCAAACGTCGAGCACACAGTGTTGAATTTAGATCAAGGTGTGATCGGTGGACTCTTTAACCAGGCGATAGTCCAACCGATCAAAGGTGTGGGTGAATACAGCGACCAAGGTTTTGCCTACAAAGGTGAAATGGTAGGTCAAGTTCGAGATCAGTTTGTGAAAGTGATAGATAAGACTTTAGGTCAGAAGGAATTTAAAAAGATGTCAGTGAAAGACATCTTCGTCAAAGAGTTTGAAAACTATCCTGTCTTAAGTTCTGGGCGGATGCGTGAGTCGGACCTTTTCATGATGATGCTCAATGGCGGTAATGAGGGGAACGTTGAAGCTCGCAAAAACTACGGGGTCCCGGAAGAGGTCCTCACTCAGGTTTTCGATAAATATCTCACCCCAAAACACGCGGACTTGGTACAGGGTATTTTCGATATATACGAGTCCCTTTGGCCCAAAGTCGCAGCTCTTGAAAAGTTGCACAAAGGCGTCACACCTGAGAAAGTTGCCGCTAAACCTTGGGTCTTCCAAGATAAAGTACGACCTGGAGGTTACTTCCCGATCATTTACACCGATGGGAGTGACGTCCTTCAGACAATCAAGGACACTCTTAAAACCTTCGAGTTATTTACCAGTGAGGATAAACTTCCAGAATTTCAATTTGCGGAAGGTATGACCAAACAAGGTCACTTGAAAGCCAGGACGGGGAGTACGAGAGTAGTGTCCACTTCCATGAGCGGGATCGCATTGGGTTTTGAGCAACTGATTCACGACTTGGCGATGAGAACCCCGATCAGAGATGCGCTGAAGTTGCTGAAGTCTGAACAGTTCTCAAGGGACATCATCGCGATAGCAGGGGAGCCTGCCTATAAAATGATCGTTTCCAACATCATTGACACCGCGTCTTCAGTGGAAATCGGAAACATCAAGGCTTTTAGTGAGTCCAATAACTTCGTAATGAAAATCATTAACGGCGCTCAATCCGCTCACGCGGTGACAGTGTTGGTCGGTAACGTGGCATCTATTGCGATCCAAAGTGCATCCTTACCGTTCGCATTGGAAAAGATGGGACCAAACGGTTTAAAGCACATCGGTAAGATATTGGATATTTTAGCGACCAATATCGATGATTACGCCGATTTGGCGGAGATTGCAGCGGAGATTAACCCTGCGATTCGAGACAATATGTCCGGTGTAGATGAGAATACTCAAGGAACACTCATCAAACTTTTAGGTAAGAAACGAGTCTTCACTTCGACGGACCCGATCAAACGAGCCCAAGAGTTCATCACTCTAGTGGGGTTCCAAGGTTTAGCTACCGTGGATAGTATGCAAAAGTTTGTGGTAACTTTGGCGGGATACTCTCAGTTTATGGCAGGTGAGGCCCCAGGTTGGAGTTTGGATGCGGTCACCAAAATGGACCCTGAAACCAGAGTCAACCGCGCTAAAGGGTTTGCTAGTTCCCTTGCACGACTCACCTTGACGTCAGGTGATTCAATGGATCGAGCGGCCGTTCAGAAACTACCCGCTACCAAACTGTTGATCCCTTTTTGGAATGACGCAAGAAACTCCCTTAATAACTCCATATATGCCGTCAGAAAGGCTCGTCAACAATCTATCCTAGCACTTCGTGCATTGAGTGGGGGTGGCGGTGGAGATGACGGTGGAGACGGTGGTGGGACATCGGGGACGACAGATGGTGCCCAGGACCCTAAAGGTAGGGATTACAGAAAAGCTTATATGCACGGGAAATCCGCAGCCAGTGCTGCCGTGGCTTTCTTGGTTACTGCGGTTCTTTATAAACTCATCGTGGCTACAGTTAGAGGCGACGGTCCCATTGACATGGAAGACATTACAACGGAAGACGGTAGGGCGAAAATGGGTTCCAAGACACTCAGCTTCCTCAAGGAAGCGCCTACTTTTGGTATAGATCGATTTACCGAAAACACTCCTGTAGTTAGAGATATTGTTTATGCGGCCTTTAATCCTTACAATGACAGGGATTTTAAACCGGCCGGCATCGTTGCAACTTCTATGACGAGTGACTCGGCGACATCGCTGTCGGCGTTAAGAGAAATGTTAGTTTACCAAAACTATAAACATGGCTTGAGCGAGCGACAATTGAAGTCTTCTTTGTCTACATTGTCTTATTTGGTGGGAGGCTTACCTGTCAACGCAGGGTTTAAGTTTTATAAATTTGCCAAGAAACCTGTTGCAAATTTCATTGAAAGTGACGTTCAAGCTTTGTCGAACGAGATAAAACAATATGTCAAGAACAACGAAGGTGAATCTGATATCGATGAAGAGTTTATGGAACAACTTAAACAACTTGACGTAGAGATTAACCCGAATCGTCAACCGACCCCAATACCTGACGGCGCCATGGAGACTATCAAAAAACTCGAGAGTGACGGGAAGTGGTATGCGAGAAACCCTAACTCTACCGCCGCAGGACTATACCAGTTCACTCAAGGGACATGGAACGCAATCATGAACGAGGCTCCCGAGTTGGAGCTTACCGAGAACGGTCGAGTCTCTAAAGACACATCGCAGCAAGAAAAAGCCATGAAGTGGTTCACAGAGCGCAACATGGAACAACTTGAAGGTGAGGGTCTACCGATAAATACCGAGAGTATATACTCGGCTCATTTCTTAGGTATAGACGCCGCTGTTAAAGTGCTTTCTGCCGAAGGGGACGTAAAACTTAAGAGTCTAGTAGGTAAGGGTGTTTTAGAGGCCAACGGTTTTAAAAACTCCATGAAAGTTAAAGACTTTAAATCTTGGGTGAAGTCCAAAGTATCTAGTGCGGAGGGAGCTTAAATCTTGACTGTCAACAAATAGATCCCTCATCATTGCCATATGGCAATAGAGTTGTTTCAACCAAGAACTGAAGCTATCGGAACGGGTCTTTTAGACACCTATACTTTTCCGTTTAAAATAACCTCGTTGGAACATCTCATCATCATGGTGACGAATGCTTCATATGTTGAGACGTTCAGAGTTCGAGGGAGTGACACGACTTATATCGACTCCGTGACCTTTGATGCGGTGCTAGGCGGAGGAACTGTTGTCTTAGTTGACGCTCTCCCTTCTGGTCATTTCCTCACGATCCTTCAAGCCAACGATGAACCAGTCCAAGCCTCTGAGTTTAAGAATAAAGGTTCACTCACACTCTCTCGTTTAGAGTCTGCACTGGACGCATTAGGTTTGGCCGTTCAGCGCCTTACTTATCGAGTCTCAAGGTCCATGCAAATCGGGGACTCTTTGGTGGACTCAGAACCTTTTGACCCACTTATTCCTATATTCTCCACGACTGTAGCCACTCAAAACAATGTAGATAAAGTCATCTGTGTTGGTGACGATAACGCTTCATTTAAGATAGGCCCCTCGACGGTCGATCTAGCGGCGGACGCAGCGGCAGCGGCGGCAAGTGCAGCGGCAGCAGCCACCAGTGAGTCGCAAGCGGCCACTTCAGCAACCAACGCGGCTACCAGTGCCACTTCGGCAGCGACTTCTGCGACTGATGCCGCCACTTCTGCAACCAACGCGGCTACCAGTGCCACTTCGGCCGCCACTTCCGCAACCAACGCGGCTACCTCAGAGACCAATGCCGCCACTTCTGCAACTAACGCGGCTACCAGTGCCACAACGGCAAGCACCGCCGCAACAGCGGCAGAGGCCAGCGAAGATGCAGCGGCGGCCAGTGTAATAACTGCGGCTAGCTCCGAAGCTAATGCGGCCACGTCTGAGACCAATGCCGCTACTTCAGAAACCAACGCGGCGGCAAGTGCAGCGGCAGCGGCGGCCAGTGCAGCCAGTATTGCCGCTCCTTCAGTAACCGGCACGAGAGCCGCACCTAGTGCCGTTGTAGGCGCTACGGGCATTTCGTTTACGGGTACTAGTTATAACAATCTTTGGTTCATTCAAGGTTCAGGTGGAGCGGTTACGGTTACTGCTGCGGCTAGAATTGCGGCAGGAACAAACGTTGGTCAAAGGCTCACTTTGATCGGTCGTAGTGGTGTGAATACAGTCACCATGGCTGACGGGAACGGGTTGAGCACAGGCGGGGCGACTTTAATTTTCGGTGAAAACTCCATCGTTGTGTTCGTATTTGACGGCACTAACTGGGTTCTTGAGTCATCGAACGGGTTAATTTAACGGAGAATTATTATGAAACAATTACTGAAAACGCTCGTGTTCTTTGTCTTTTGTGCGAGCATTGCTTTTGCCGCAACTAAAACCTTACAAGGGGATACTTGGAAGTCGAACGACCTTTCTAAGACGTTCACTCCACCGGCCGCATCGGATACGTTGGTAGGTAGAGACAGCACGGACACCCTCACCAATAAGACTTTAACGTCACCTGTATTCACTACACCGGCACTAGGTACACCTTCGTCAGGAGTTCTCACCAACGCCACAGGTCTACCTTTAACCACGGGTGTAACCGGTACCTTACCGATCACAAACGGTGGTACAGGACAGACGACTGCCTCAGCGGGATTTGATGCCCTCTCACCTATGACTACTGCCGGAGATCTTATCTACGGTGGAGTGTCTGGGACTGGGACCAGATTACCAATTGGTGCCAACGGTGAGATTTTAACTTTATCGGCAGGACTTCCGGTTTGGTCTGCGGCACCGGCCACGGGTGTAACCAGCGTAGACATGAGCGTTCCCACGTTCTTGTCAGTTTCAGGAAACCCAATCACTACAAGTGGTACTCTGGCTGTCACCTTATCCGGTACGGCCCTACCTTTAACCAGTGGTGGTACAGGCCAAACCACGGCATCAGCAAGCTTTGATGCCCTCTCACCTATGACTACAGGTGGAGATCTGATTTATGGTGGGTCTTCTGGGACTGGGACTCGACTCGCTAACGGTACTGCCGGTCAATTTTTAATGTCCAACGGTACTACGTTGGCCCCCACTTGGGGTGATGCAGCTCTCACAGCGCAAGGTCAATCGGAAGGTTCAGGTGTAACCAGTACAACGATCAAGGTACCTTATGACCAATTTACCACTACAGGATCGAGCGAGCGTTTAATTGAGACCGGTAATAATAATTTACTTCTAAACCCAAGCTTTGAGCATTCGACCTATGGGACAAGTTGGAGTGCTTTAGGCAGCACTACGCCAGCGGCTGAGACTACGGTTATCAGACACGGTAAAAAATCTGTAAAGCTCACGCTTGCCGCTCAAAGTGGACTGTTCTGGTTTCAGAATGTCACGCCAACTATTCAAATGTCTGGTATGAATCTCGAGCATTACTTCAGGGTAAAAACCTCTACTTCAGGTGTTCAAGTCTGCCCTTTAAATACAGGTGCAGTGGTTGGTGTTTGTACGGACGTTCTTACGGACGACGTATGGCACGAGTACCCGATTAATTACCCAGGCCCCTCTAGCGGAAGCGTTGGCGTTGGACTTTACTCACCTTCTGGCTCAACCGGCGATGTCTATGCCGATGACGCTTACGTGGGCGTTGCTAGGAATATTGGGACTGTGGCTCAGGCTGAGTCAGTTCTAATCGCCTATAGAAACTCCACTAATCAAACCATATCCTCAGCTTCGGCGACTAAGGTTCAGTGGAATGCGACATCTAAAGATCCATACAATGGAATGGATACGACAACAAATTTCAGATACACGATAAAGAAAGACGGTTCATATCAGATTGTGATGGCTTACTTAACTGCGAGTCATGCGACCGAACAGCATGATGCTGCTATTTATAAAAATGGAGCAGCAGTTTGTCTAAGCGGTTCAAACGATGCTGTCACAAGAGAAAAAGTTACTTGTCAGCTTGATCTAGTGGTTAACGATTACATCGAAGTTTTTGCAGATTCTGCTGCGGATACTTCTTACGACATCGTAGCAGGATCCCAATATAGCTACCTGAATATTAATTACTTCCCGTCCCAATCACAAACCGCCGTCCGCATGGATCAATCGAATTATGATTGGACTCTGTACACACCAACTTACACCGGGTGGGGAACGGTTTCGACTACGGCGGTCTATCATAAAAGGGTAGGTCAAAACTTATACTTAAAAGTTGATTTTCTTGCAGGTACTTTGACCGGGGTCAACCAGCTTTTAGAGCTGCCGACAGGGCTAGCTATTAATACAACTGTGATTGGTGCTCAAGCGGTCCCAATAGGTGTACTTGGTTCATCTGGAAACACCGCGACGATTTACGGTCTGGTTAAATCGGGTGACACAACCCACATTGGTTTCGGTATCCAAACCAACGCGTTTCAGACCTTAACATCTGGAACCTACAGCGCCACGACAATCAGCGGAACTTTAGGGCCAATTCCAATAACTGGCTGGACCGAAAATCAAAACGCACCTCTGCTTGTGGGAGGCGTGACTTCTAGCTCTACAGGGCTCACTCGAATAGAATCTGCCACGGTATCGGCAGCGGGTGTAGTTGTTGAGGGTACGGGAGACTGGATCAGCGGCAATTGCGCAGTCTCTGGGACTAGTAACAATATTAGAACATGTACCTTTACAGCTTCGATATTTAGCGCAGCGCCTATTTGCACGGTCACAGAAACATCAGGGTTTAGATACATTTATCAGAATGCTATTAGCTCAAGTTCCATCGCAATTGGTTCGGGCGATAGTACAGCAACTCCGACAGCGTATCCGTTCAACTTAATATGCGTAGGACCAAGATGATTTTCGATGTCATTGTCGTAGCAATAGTTTTAGGACTTTTTATAAAGGCAGGAATGTGATGAAAACAATACTGATTCAAGCTCTATTTGTGGGTCTTATAGTCGCAGCGATGTTAATCGCGACAGGGTGTTCACACTCGGCACTCGTGAAAGATTGCGCTCAAGTTGAAGATCAAGAGTACTACAAATGTAAAACACTCAAACCTTGGGAGTGAGCTTATGTCTGATCCTAAAATGATTTTAGACGCTTGGCCTTTGGTTCTGTCTCTCATCTTCGTCCTGATTTGGTGTATCAGGTTGGAGTCGAAAGTTTTGTATTTGGAGAAAGACCTCGATCGTCACAAGGTAGAATCTAAAGAGAAATCGGACACCATTTGGACAAAGCTCGATGGGATGCAAGTGACTCTGAATCAAGTCTTGCAAATGCTAGGTGAGTTAAAAGGTAAAGTTGAAAAATAATTAACAGCCAATGATGGCAACAACAGGAGAGTATTAGTTATGGAAAAACCAGTAGTAAAAATCGAAGCAGGTAAAGTGATCGTAGACTCTAGTTTAGAGTACAAAGTCGATAAAGACAGCGACGGAAAAGCATCTGTTCACGCTACCTCTGTAAATCATATTGAAATCGACTCTTATGAACTTGTGTCTGAGATCATGAAGAAAGACTCTATGATCCTAGAGATGGTTCTTAAGCAAATGAACTACAAACCGGCATAGCCCATGAACAAAAGAGTTAAGAAAATTCTTGAGTCTTTTGCGGCAAAAACCCTTGTCCTCTCGTTGGGGGTCAAGGGTTATGTTGTGCGAAAACTCTGGCAATACGTAATCGTCTATGTGTGGCGAGATCTCGAGAAGAGGTTCCGTAAACACATCAACGAAGAGAAGGCCAAAAAAGAAACCATAAAGGGCGAAAAATACGAGGAGACGTTAAAAGATGGCGTTACTGAAAAAGCTCAGCGCGATGCTACTATTGATTTCCTTAACGGCGCTGACTAGCTGCAAATCTACTCCGCCTAAAGACTTTCCGAAAACTCCTGTTGTGACCGTAAAACAGCCGATAGTGGAGCAGTCCTTTTGTGACGAACAAGGGTTCAACTGTGAAGTTAAGTCCTTTTGTCGGGAGCTTCTCTACAATAAAGATACGGAGAAATGGTCAATCATTGGCGAGCATCCGTTAAAGTTTTGTCATGGGATATTTGGGGTGAACACGACCGAGTACAATCTTATCCGTAAGTACCTGAGAGATGTTCTAGAGTGGTTGAGAACCAACATAAAGTGGGGCGACGATGTCGAATAAGCTCAAGATTTGGTTTTTACAATTCTTTACGCCGGTTCAAAAACTCATGCAAGGTGTGGGTCGAAGTGAAACCCTTATCACCAAGCAAGTCGTCGATAAAATCCTTATGGTCGCAAGGGCCGGGGATATCCTTTTAAGCTATGAACACCAAAGGTTCACCAGCTTATTCATTAAAGGCTTTTACAAACACGCAGTCCTTGTCGTTTGGTATCGCGGTCAGTTGACCGTCATCGAAGCCGTGGGGGATAATTGGGTGAATGGTGTAAACGAGGGTGGTGTTCGCACTATGCCTCTAGAAGAGTGGCTTTACAAAAAAGATCACGTCGCGATCATCCGCACGTCGCTCGCTCAAAGCATTATCACTAGCGCCTGGAAGTTTGCGCTAACTCTCCTGGAACCAAAGAGAAACTATGATTACACATTCTCTCACGAGAACGAAACAATCTACTGTTCAGAGTTACCATATATGTGCTTTCGAAAATTCTGCCCGGAGTTCTTAGACTTCATTCCAGAGGATAAAGAGATTCTACCTCAGATGTATTTGGACTTTTGTAGTCACAATATCGTTCCGTATTTTGAGAAAATTATGGACACCCGCGAGAACTTGGAAGGTTAATACACTCTTCGCTTTCGACCAGTTCAATCAATCTCTCTCGAATGAACCATTGCCAAAGTAGAGTCACTCCCTTAAAGTCTAGTTTATTGTAGATACAACTCATTCGACATTTGACCGCACCATGGCTGATAAATAAAGCGTTAGCCGTCGCGACCTGATCACTAGAGTTCAAGAAAATAGAAATCAAATGAATCTCACTTTTATTAAGACCCTTGTTCTGAAGTGCGTGTACACCCTTATTGTTTAATCTGATAAGTGACATTATGTTACCTTGGTGATGCCGTATTTTTCAATAAGGGCGTGTTTGTTTTTGATTAGGTATTCTCTGAATGCTGGCATCGCCCAACTAAAGGCTCCGCCCGGATCATTCTTTCTCCAGTAACCGATCCCCGGCACTCCGGCAGCTTCGTGATGACCTAGTACGTACTCGAGTTTGAAGTCAGGACAATTCACATACAGCCACATGATGGCTCTGGTAAGCGTGTCCTCTTGCTGAGGTGTGAACTTGTGATAATAGCCAGTTGGACAGGCGTGAAGATCTTTGGTAACGAATCTCACAAAATCTTCAGGGATATCTTCGTCGGGATCTATGATGATTTTGGTACTTGGATTTTTGTCTTTAAATGCCCAATAGGGGTAATACTTTCGACCAACCTTCGTTAAGAGCCCTGCGCAGTTGTTTTCGCAACCGATCAAGTCGTCATCGACTCGGCCTACAATTTTCCAATTAAGCCTTTTAAGAGGAACGTCCCATGCGGACTTTCCTGAGTGCCAACCCCACTCGTTAACGTCATGGGCTTGAACCAGGGTTCCGGGCTGAGAGATACAGAGATAAGCGAGGCCGCCGTCAATTCCACCGTCGATCGTCTTAAATGCGCTTTGGTCACCCTTGTTGAACCTACCAGCGGTAGCGTGAACCAGTAGGCCGCGTGGTCCATTTCTGCCACTGTACGGACCCTTGGTGCGCATTCTTCTAGGGTGTTGAACTGCGAACGGTATTTTTAACATTACTCACCTCTTAGGACTTTAGTTTGTTTATCGGTATGTTAAAAGTCAAACGGACTCGGTTAGAAAAACAGCTATACCTAGAGGTTTGTTTGTTCTAAATTGTCACTTAACAGGAGATTTAATATGAAATTATTTTTAAGTACTCTAATACTTCTAACCCTATGCGTTGCAACTAGCTTCGCACAAGTCCCACCTGTACAGACGGCCAGCACGGGTGAGTTTGCCTACAGTCAGGCTTTGGCGGCCACTACGGTTGGACGAATTGATAAGTATGGAGTTCACGTTGCAGTCACTAACGTCGCACCGGCAGCAGGGACATTCACTTGTGCAACGACGGACATTTGTACAAAGACAGCTCACGGCTATAAGACAGGTTTGAAGATCCAAGCCAGTACCACCACCACTCTGCCAGCAGGACTGTCTCCGACGACTGATTACTATGTGATCTATTTGTCAGCTAACACATTTAGTCTAGCCGCATCTCTGGCTGACGCTTTGGTTCCGACTGCGATTGATATCACCGATACTGGAACAGGGACTCACACCATCACACCTACCAGTTTGGCTGGTGCAACACTTAAACTCCAAGGTTCCATGGACGGTACCAATTACGCAGACTTACCGATTAAAGCCTCAGGGGACGTGACTAAATCAGGGACCATCACGGCAACGGCCAATTTTTATTTGTGGTCAGATTACCCTATGAATTACGTCCGCGTATATTACACGTTGACAGCAGGTCAATTATCGATCTCAGAGGTTGCTAAGGTTAGACCTTAGGTTCCGTAGCCTTCCAAGAATCTAATCATTGTAGCGGCGAGACCCGGTTCGCCGCGCCATCCACACCAATACTCGTTTAAATTCTCTCTCCATGAGGAGTGGTGCTTCTTGAACAACTTGACCCATTTCGGTCCCGCTATCACCAACATGCACAACAGCTGGTTGATTTCGTCTTTGGGTGCAACGTATGCGCTCCAATAGATATCAAACCGGAGCCAAAGGTCTTGATACCAGTACGCCTTACCACCTCGACAACGTCTAAAGTGACCTTGTACAGATGGAGAGAGGATGTCCTTGCCGTCGAGGTATTTGAGGCTTACTAAATAACGGTACCCTTGACGATAGAGACCCGCTACGAGACACACCGCTTGATCTCTGGACATGTCGTATTTTTGCTCTAATGGGTGACGAACGTAATGACCCTCCAGCTTCCGATTTAAGCAAATGTATAGGTTAAGGTCCACTTTCTCAGGCCACCCAAACACCGTCATGATCCCGGCAAGTCGCGCGGAATCTTGCTTATCTGTGGAACCTGTGTCTTTAGGTAAATCTAATTCGTCGAATATCATTTTCCCACCTCTTCGTTTTGAAAATCCATAATCCCAAACAAGCATCCGGCGTAGGCACCCATTTCATACGTGTGCATAAAACTAAAACTCTCACTTGCATTCGTGAGTTCGTCAACGTTCGCACCGTGCTCACGATAACAATATCCGGTCGCTTGCTCCCATGTCGGCTTATGTGCGCATGAGGCTAGGAGTAGTAGGGCTAGGATTTTAGGTTTCATTCTTTCTCCAATTAAAGCATGCGCTCCATGGCCCGATAGCAACGCCTGCAAAATTATCCTCAAAAGAAAGAAACACTGCGAAGCCAAGGCTTTTGGGGTGATAATCAAAATCAAAACTTCTAAACTCTTTCATTTCTTTCTCCTTAATAATCTTCTGGGGTTTCACTAAGCGGTTCTCGCGTATAACAATGAATAGCATAAACTCGTATCGGAACATCTCCTATGTAAACCATTACCCCGACGCCCGCGCCGCCACCGGGATGGCAATCCAAGATCCATTGATTCTCTTTAGCCCATTGAAGTAGCTTTGAAACTTTGTCGAAATACTTTTCGCTGGTTTTATACCCACGTTTAAACCAGTACTTTTCCCCGTTGCTCCACGTCGCCCGATACTTTGTTTCTCCAGTCCAGTACGATGTTATGGTTTCAATTTGGATGCAATTCATAACTCCCCCAAGAAAACTACGCCGTTACGTTTTGCGTTGACCTTTGTAGTTGTATAGAAGTAATACCGATCTTCAGTGAAGAACATTAACCATCCCTGTTTTCCCATACCGTAAGCATGAAGTAGCTGGTCTGTTTCTGGCCAATACCAGACTTCTTTTTTAGTGATTTCGTAATTCATAATTCACCCAAGAAATAAAAAACACCCTTGCCTAACACCTTCGCGGGAATATCATCGTCTGCAAGCACGTAAAACTCAGCCGTTACTGCGCTCATCCAAACAAATTCTTTATTCATCAAAATTACCCTCGCCCACTTCCTCATAAGCGCATGTTTTACACATACCGTACTTGCGTATGAACCTAGCCATTATCAGCGAAGTATATTTAACGCCACAACAAAGACATTCTGATTCCATCACTTCCCCTCCTTAAGCTTAGCGAGTTCAGCTTCAAGTTCTTTCACGCGATGATTCATCTCAATGTTTATATCATCGAGTTTACTGTAGGCAGAAAATAGAACTTGGTATTTCAATTGATCTTGAGCGTGTTGCCAGCGAGCACCACGAATATAAGCAGAGTCAGTCGCAACTCCGCGTTTCATTTGTTCAATAGCCTCCCCACTAACGGCAGCCTCATCAAACTCCTGACTATTCTCCAGCAATTCTTTCTTAAGCGCATTCCAGCCAGCGAGGAAAGAGCTTCCAGCGATATCACGCTCTGTCGCGTTTCGAGTAAAAATACTGTTTACCCACTCTTCCGCTAACTTCTCAGATTTGTTCATTTGATTCCTCTTGCCCACAATTTGCACAAAAATATGAGTCCCAATCTTTGTAATAATGAGATGGCGCTCCTTCCCATTCATGAAATCCGAATAAGCATTTAAATAATTTTAGTATACGTTTGATCTTGCCCATTATCGGTGCCTCTCATGATGTTTTTGAGTTCTTGTAATTGCAGTGCAAAGCGCTCGTCTTTAAAATCATATCCATTTTGAATCGCGAATAGTCGCGCCTTCTCAATCACCTGCTGCTGTAGATGTATGATTTGAAGGAGTTCGTCTATTCGCAGAGGTAATTTTCCATCTATTCGTCCTAGAGTTTTCGTCCACTCCATCACTTCTTGCTGTTCTTCTGTGAAGAGGTTCATTTAAGAAGCCTTTCAAATGAAATTGGTATTACTTCGAGAATCACGCAGAGGCTTTTTAGAGAAGGCTCTCTTTCAGAGTTAATGATCTGAGAAATTGCGGCTTGAGTTAAGCCTGTTTTTTCAGCTAAACGAGTTTGATTCATACCTAATATTTTCATTACTTCTTTAAGGTTTTTTCCGATGTTTTCAGGTTTTAAACTCATTCCCCACCCACCTTTGGTTTCTGAAGTGCCTTCTCTGCGTTTATATATGCTATACGATCTCTATTATCAAAATCGTCCATAAGACCTTCCAAAGCTTCACGCAATCTTTTATTCTCGGCATGTAGTTGATCCAGTCCCTTATCCATGAATAGCTTATACTTCTCAGACCGATCGGCGAGTGCTAGTTTTAGTTCTGCGATCTCCTCATCCTTTGAGGTCAGCTTAACACGCTTATCTTCATTAGCCTTGCAGACTTGCTCGTAAGCCCATTCAGTCGGGCGAGAGCTTAGTTCTTTTCTAAGCTCATCCTGCTCTTTCTTAATCTCTGCGTTTTCGGCGAGTGGGGAGTCGATCTTAGACTGAAGCGGCGCAGTTTTTAAATACTTAGCGAGTAGCTTAGTCTGTTCATTCCAAAGAGCTTGCATATCGCAGAATTTACCCATTTCGTGATACTTCATACAGTATGGACACATCACATCACTCATTCGCCCATCTCCTTAACCAGTTCGTTAAACTTCTCAATATCACCTGGAAACATAGAGTTCCTGAGCATGATTGACTTGGCTAGTTTCAAAGCCTTGATAGCTTTATTGTAAGAACTGCGCTCTATGACCTCGACAGAAGAATTTGAGTTCTTAAGAGATGGCCCACTCCATGTCTCATAATTGAATTTATCATAGTAAATAATCCAACTCGGCTTCTTACCTTCACTCATTTGGACCCTGTTCTCACTCAAAGCCCTCATGTGTATTTCACCCGCTGATTTCTCGTAGCAATTATTGCAGCGACCGACAAGATTCGGCGTGGGTTTTTCGCATGTGCATTTTACTTCGTTCATTTTGAGTCCCGATCAAGAAATATTTTAATCTCCCAGCCACAGATAAATATCACATAATCCCCTAAGTCTCGCGTAACCGGAGTTCCCTTCCAGATATAAAACCAGAATGAATGTGGCGCTCTATTTACTTTCAACTTCATCCCCTCACTCCTTCCCATTCTCACAGATGGCGTTAGCTCTGCCAAGTGCGTGCGCCGCCCACTGCTTATGTTGATCACGCCTGTTTTCACCCGCTTTGATGTTTTCTAGGTCGAGCATCATCACTTCAGCAGCGTCACAGAGGTTTAAAATATCCACAAACAGGAGATTCCTACCATCTACAGCAATCTCGACTCTCATCTTCTCAATCAGCTTTTGCAGGCTCATAATTCACCCATTAAAATCCAGTCTGCTACAAAAATAGCACCAATTCCTTTGCGCATATTTTCCTTAAGAATCTCCAGCATCTCGGCGGAGGCCGAGACACCAACGCCAGCTCCAACTGCCTCTAAAACCATGAACTCATCGTATTCCAATGAGTAAAGTATAATTTCTTTCATTCTCTCACCTCTCTCAGTGAAACTGCTCTGGAATCCATCTGCCGATTCTCGATTTTATCAGTGCGTCCGGTAGCGCCCGTTTATACAAACCATGCGCATCACTGACTCAGCTGCTCTTAACAATACGTCTATCGCTTCCAAAGCAGTTTCACTCAAAGGGCTGAGATGCGGCTAATAGGTGTACCTATTCATTTAAAGTAATCAAATGATGCTCACCACATCCCAGCTTAATTATTTTACATCTCGTATTCTGTATGAAGTAGCGGGGCTACAAGGTGGATTAAAGGCATATTGGTCATAGGTTAATTCCACATTCTTACCTTCCCGCATCGCTGTCTGTAGGTTTTTAACCACGCGATCATCGGTGACTGAGAAATAGAATATCTCTGGCTGCATTACATTTTGAGCTGCTACAAGTAATTCACCTTCCCATGTTTTACAGAAAAAACCTTTTAGAGATAATTTTGATACCGTTCCAACTCGAGTACCTTCAGAAAAATGAACTCCACAAGCTGTTAAAAATACTAAACTCAACACTAAATACTTCATTTTCTCTCCTTGCCCCCTCGGGCGGTTATTTAAATAATTGTTGCAGATTTCCCATTAATCCATAGGCTTGCAAGACAGCCAGTATCAAAAATGTCAACACCCATCCAGCTCGTCTTTGTTCGATTGCCCCTATTATCGCCATAGATAAAATTAAGCATGATAAAAATAATGCTGCGGCTGTGAATTGAATCATACTATTCCCCCTTAGCCACAGCTTCATATTTCTTTTCAAAGACTTCTGGCTTGCATGGATAGAATTCGCCGAGAGTTCCTTTGATGATGTAGTCGTTAGGTGACACGGTTAATTCACCCTCAAGGGTTTCAATAACGAGTCTGCCGCCCTCTTTGGAAAGTGATCTATCGTCATCGACGTGGCACTCCCAACATATTTCCGTACTATCACTTCCGAATTGAATACACTCATCTACATTTTCTCCTGTAAACTGAATCGCCTCAATCTCAATATCTGGTCTTGTTCTGTATTTCATTTTTGCTCCTTTAATGATTCTTTCCAAACCGTCTTACCGTGTCGACCCAAACCTTCACCGGCAATGTGCCAATCTAGTTTGTAATAAAGACACTTGCGATTCACTCGCTGAATTATACCGGCCACAGTGTTTCGAGGGTTCAAAGGTTTCTCAGAGTTTTTGTAAACTCGATTGGCCACCTCAAGGACACTAACATGCCGTTTTGTTATCGCCTTAATTACCTTTTCTTCTGTTGGACTAAACACCTTGATCTCCTATTAAAAGTTTTTGCACTCGTTTCAGATAGTAACTGTAGTCAACATCTGACCAGTCAAAATCGGAAGCTTTGTTGCAACACTTTACAAGATAACCGCTCTCAATACTCGTTTCAATTTCTTCATACTTGGATTTATTTTTTGTGTGAATCCTAGAGTCCCAAGACCCGGCGGGGATGGTTGATTGAATATCGTAAAATTCCTTGTCACTGATTACGTTCTTGCGCTTGTAATCCCCGATCACCCCTTTAGGTCTGGAGTGTTTCACCATCTTCTCACCCTTGGTGGAGACGTAATATCTTACAGTTTTAGAGCAATCCTTATCGCCCAATTTAACGACAGCTCCCGACGGAGTTTTATAACGAAGCATGAAGTCAAACTTATCAGAAGCCAAACGGATAAGAGCGTCAGGGTTCCAATCGTGCACAAGCACCTGCTCGGTCACTTTGGGTACAATCATTGCGGAAAAGTCTTTGTTCCAGTTACCTTCGTAGTCCGAATCATTTTCAGGGTACCAATAGTCCCCTTTACGTTTAACTTTACCGTCTATGGTTTTTGCGAGGTAATTGTTAACGTCCCTGATCCACATCGCCGAATACTCTACTTGTTCAAGCTGCAAACCTGTATAACTCTCCCAATCCGATTTCCAAAGATTAAAGAAATGTTCAGTATCTCTTCGCACTAATGCTGTAATACCGTCTGTATTGGCCTGAATAAGCTCCAAGCCAGGGATGCGAACCAAGCCTTCAGCCAACTGTAACAACTGCAGTTGGCCGTTAGAGGTCACGGTGAAAGTGTATTTGGGATCATAAAAGCAAGACCAAATATCGCTCGACTTACCGTAGACTCCGTTACCAGAGAGTTTTAATACTTTATTCCTAGACGTACCTTTAGGGTACACGTCTCGATCTTTCTTAAGTTGAGTGTAGGCCGCGTCAAAGTCTTCACCTAAGTGCTCTGGGTGGAATCCGTTTTGAATAGCTACGGCCACATACATACCAGATACGTCAATGTCGATGATCTTATGAGTCGCATTCGACTTGAAAGTTTTATTTTCAACGGACGCGTGTACACCACCGGCACCGAATTTAAATTTAACCCCGGCTAACGGAGTCTCTAGACTTGGTTTAGAGTCACCCTTCATGTAAAAAATCTGGGAATTAAACCAATCAAGTACACGTTGAAAAGGTTCGGTTTTAAAATTAATTTTCGGAAGGATGACCTCTTTTAAAGTCACCGACTCCCGGATGGTCTGCTTTGCTTTTGAACCATTGAAGCATTTATTTCGACCGATTTTTTTGATCAAGTAGTGTTCGCCGAGTTTGACGTCATTGTAATTAAGTACGTCACCGTCGACCACTCGGTCCTCTTGCAACTCTCGACGCATCTCGATTAAGTGCTTACACTTTTTCAAATACTTCTCAGTCTCGGTGATGTCGTGAATATTGTAGTGTATCAGTACGTCGACTTGTTCACTTGTGAGATCCATTCCAACCGGAAACGGAAGGTCTTCGACACTCTCTGAGCGCATTGCAAATTGGAGGGCCTTAAGACTCGTAGCTTTTACCATAGAGTCGAAATGATTAATCAAAGCCAAGTCCACTTGAGGGATGATGCGATCTTTCAGCGAAATCCGGTGCTCGAAATCGTTCCTCGCGTTTATGATATTCATGCAAAGTTGGTACGCAGAGGCGGCACTGAAGGTATGGACATTATTTAACAGATCATGAGTGATCGGGTAATCGAAAGGGATATTTCGAAACCCAACCATAAGAACATCTAGCGAGTTTTGCAAATACGAGAGCCACTGAAGTAGCTCCGCTTTTTGATTTTTTCTGAACGATATTTCAAAAACTTGAACATCGGGGGAGTCTTCAAACTTCCCCGACCAAAGAAAGGCGTTAGGGTAGGTCTCAAGGTCATATATGTAATATCTAACAGGTACCATTATCCTAACGCCTTTCTATTTACCGTTGAGGGTAGCCGGGGAACCCAGGGACTTGAGCCATTGGGGGAGGGGCTTGTTGTTGTGCACCCTGGAAACCTTGAGCTACCTGACCGAATTGAGCGGGACTAGAAGGGAATGCAGTCGCAGGCTGTCCAGGAACCGCCGCAAGTGGAGCACCAGTCTGAGGCATTGGCGGAGCAAAGCCTTGTCCCATCGGAGTAGGGTATCCACCAGGAACAGGAGCCGCCGCAATAGGGGCACCTGCTTGCTGCATCTGTGGAGGGATAACTCCATAGTGAGGTTGCACCGGAGGTGCTTGAGGCGCTACCTGTGGGGAGAACCCTTGAGGCGCTACCTGTGCACCTTGAGGGACCAGGAAGCCAGTCGGAGCCAAAGGGGTGGCACTTGCACCCGGTGGTAACTGAGGGGTACCTGCACCGAAAATCTGATTTCCACTTGGCGTATTTACGATCTCTTTACCGTAACCCAAGAACTGCACCGCGACAGGATTAATATATAAGCCCGCTTTACCGCGATTTACCGGACCATGAGCTTTAACCTCAAGTTGTACGTTTACATAATCGCCACACTTGATACCTTCGTTGATTTGAAAGTTCTGGTTGTTCTCATAACGGAAGTACTTGATGGGAATCATCGTAGTACAGGCGAAAACTAGGCAACCAGGATAACCCTCACGATTTGAGAACTGCTCACCGTTGTGATCAACGCTGTCTCCGTCTTTATACTTCCACGCGTAATCCGGGGGCAATTGGCGCGAAGGGTACAAAAGATAAGTCTCTTCGTGAATAGCTGACCAAATTTCTCCAGGTTGTCCCGGAGCCACCTGAGTCAACACCGACTTTGGTACGGCCAAACCAAACCCGTACACGATGGACTGTTCACCTTTATCGTTCGTTTTAGGGCGACCGTTATCGTCAGTCTGGACTTTACCCTTAAACAGATCCCCACTGGTCCACACGATGCGACCTTGTAACATTAGCCGTCTTCCGGCACTCGTTTGACTCATGATTTCTCCTTGTTGTTAAATATTTTATCGGCCAATTTACCGCTATCACCTTTGACCAGTTTCATACCGGCAAAATAACTCTCTGAATAATTCTTCACGAGATCCTTGGGGACTCCCAACTTCTCGGCTTGAGCCGGGCTTAACATCTCTTCTTTTATGATGTTTTTCCCAGTCAACATTTTAATAACCTCAGGTGTAACACCGGGTTTCCACTTACGATGACCAAAACTCTCTTGGCTCATCCAACCTGGAATAATTGAACCACCTTTAATACGGTAGTTAGCCAGGTCAGACAGAGAGTCTTTCTTAATTTTTAAGATGTCATTGGCCCTATCCAATTGATTAAGTTGAAACGCCAGGGTTTCTTCCGTGATATCGTCTTGCTTGAAATCGCTCATCACGTAATCTAAAGCCGAGTGGTATGCGCGATTAAACGCTGGGCACGCGTGTCCCGCCGCTGGGCAATACTTACAATGCGGACCTGTAACTAGCTCTTTACTACCCGAAGCCAACACCTCAAGTCGAGCTAAGAGTTTGTCATAGTAGCTCATCAACTCATTATAGGATAACTCCCACGTTCTTGTTGAACCGTCTTCGTGATGTTGCCTAGGTTGGTGGATTCGCAACACGATAGTGTCGAACACTTGTTGGCGACGAATCACCTCACCGATAGCATAGGCTAAAAGCTGCCAATTTTCTTTAACTTCGACAATCTTCCAACCGTATTTCAGGTCATCGACGTACAACTTACCATCACTCACGAAATTGGCATCCGAATGTCCTTTAACCACAGCATTCGTGCTGTATATAGTCACCTCAGTCTCACATAAGACCCCACCGCTAGCACGAGTGAGAATATCCTCAGCGATAGGTGTGACATGAAATTTCATATCGGCATCGAAAGGGAACCCGTTTTTAGCGTGAGTACCTACGACCGGCGCGAGGTTTCTTTGTTCAAGCATGGCCTGAAGAAGCTCCCCTGCGGCAGTACCTTCTTGAGCGGGTACTCCAGATTCATATTCTGGAAGGTCTATAAAACTTATAGACCCCGCACACTTCATGACTCGGGATAAACCCGACGCTCTTAGTTCGATCACGTTACACCCTTGTCACTAGACCATAAGATACGAAGTTGTCGAAAAGTTCTTTAGACTTAGCTTCATCTTTGGCGATCATCCAAATTTCATTAACACCGAAGTAGTTACGCAAAGACTGAATATAATTTTCATCAATCTTTTTGCTGTTAATGAGTGTCATCAAAATGTTCGGTAACTGTTCTCTGAAACTCTTAAGGTCGTAGACCCCATTTTGAACAGGTTGAGAGGGTGTAGGGATTGACACTGGTGTCGAGACAACCGGCGCTGTAGGTCCGAAGTTAGGCATCTCCACCTTCACTTTAGCTTCAGGTACGGAAGGGAGAGGGGCCGGTGCAACCGCACCAAGTACTCCGTGCGTCGACTTACGGTGACGAAGTTCTGCTTCCACTTGCTCAATGAACGCATCAGGGGTTCCACGTTTATATTTCCAAGTCCCTTTGGTGGTAACCGCACGGTTGGCTGAATGGATGCGAATATCGTAAGGGTTTCCTTCAGAATCAAGATCTGAGTTCACCGGACCATCACTTGAACCGGGGGCAAGCATGTCAACAGGTGGACCGGATTTCAAAGGTACACCTTCGTAACCGTTTGTTCCAGGTACCTTTCTCCACTCTTTGCCGTCGGCGATGACGTTACCTGTCTGAGCTGAGATTGTGTCACTAACCTGCTGTTGATGAGGCGTTAACTCTCCTTCTCGCATCTCGGTGCCAGTAGGTGCCATCGTACCGTACATAGTAGGTACTGCGATCTTAGCAAGAGCTCTCGCGACCACGTCCTCGTCCTCGACCGATTTCAATCTACGTGGACTAACGATATCCACCGATGGACTCTCATTGGTCTGGACACCTGTGTAACTCTCGGCAAGCTCCAAGATTTTACTTCTAAATTCTTTGGCCGTTTCGGCCTGTATCATCATTTTAAACTTTGGATAATCTGACATGATAGTTGTCTCCTTTTGGTGAAAAACACGCTAATCCACCCCCAAATCATTTTGCAAGAAAATAAATAAATAATGTAAACGATGAGTCAAAGCGTGACAACTATCTTGCGTCAAAGAAATGATCCCCGTCATGTCATTTAAACTAAGAGATTATCAAGTCACGTTGAAAGCCAATATTTATAAAGCTTGGAACGAAGGGGCTAAAACTGTTTTAGCGGTGATGCCTACAGGTTCAGGTAAAACAGTCACGTTCAGCTCTATCGCTTTAGAGATGGCTTTGGACCCTAGCGGTCCTAGGTTCCCCACTGTAATCTGTGTGCACAGGAAGGAACTAGTGGAGCAGATATCATTAACGCTTGCTAGGGCCGGTGTCGTACATAACCTCATAGTCCCTCAACCTGTGATCAGAGGTATAATCGCGGCACAAAGACGAGAGTACAAAAAGCAATTTTACGACTATAAAGCACCCGTCACAGTCATCTCAGTCGATACACTCAATTCTAGATTTGAAAAACACCAGGAATGGGCCAAGACAATTAAATTTTGGATTGTAGACGAAGCGGCTCACGTTTTGAAAGCCAATAAATGGGGCAAGGCTTTACAGTTCTTCCCCAATGCGATTGGTCTTGGTGTTACTGCAACACCTCAGCGATTAGATAAGCGAGGACTTGGAAGTCACGCCGATGGCCTCTTTGAGGTCATGGTACAAGGACCGACCAGTAAGTGGATGATCGACAAAGGTCACCTGTGCAAATATTTCGTAGTAGTTCCTAAGTCTGATTATCGCGAACACTTAAAGGAAGCGTCTGAGGGTTCAGACTATTCCACCAAAGCCATGAGTGAGGCGACTCTTAAGTCCCATATCGTTGGTGATATCGTCGAGAATTATAAAAAATTCGCCGCCGGGAAGCAAGCCATCGTCTTTACGGACAGCATAACATCGGGTAGTAAAATCGAAGCCGAGTTTCTGAAACATAATATTTCAGCAAAACTCCTGACAGGCAATACACCGGACGAAGAGCGACGTAAGGCACTTCTAGACTACCGAGACAAAAAAATAAGAGTCCTTCTCAATGTGGATTTATTCGACGAAGGGTTAGATGTGCCCGGTATTGAAGTTGTAATTTTTGGTAGACCAACCAAGTCCCTCACTAAGTTTTTGCAAAGTTGTGGGAGAGGACTCAGACCCGCACCGGGTAAAGATCGTTTAATCCTTATTGATCATGTTGGTAATATCAAAGAACACGGACTCCCAGACGCTAGACGTAAGTGGACCCTTGATAGAATCATCAGACGTCGAGACAAAACCAACCTAATTAGAATATGCAAGAATTGGGATTGTAACGCAGTTTTCGATAGAGTCCTCACCGAGTGTCCATATTGTGGCTACAAAGATGCACCTACAAAGAGCGAAGGTGGAGGAAGATTATCGCTTGCTCAAGTGGACGGAGATCTCATGCTTCTTGACCCCGATACGATTAGAGAAATGGAAGCGGAAACCGTTCTAGACGACCCTGCCATAGTCGCTCAGAGGGTGAGCATGGTAGCCGGTACAGCGGCGGGACTTGGAGCTATGGCAAAACAACGAGAGCGCATCGAGACCCAAAAGAAATTGGTCGAGACAATTGCGCTGTGGGCAGGTAAACTTCGCTCTCACGGGTACAGTGATCGAAGCATCCACAAATATTTTTATATGAAATTTGAAAAGACAATCACTCAGGCTTTGAGTGAACCTAGAGTCGACATGGTGGAGACCACTAATGAATTACAAGGGGATGTAGAATGATGCTTGAATCAGAGATCCAACAACTCATCCAAATCGAAGGACCAAAACATAATTGTTTCCTACTTCGAAACAATTCAGGGGCACTGGAAGACAAAGAGGGACGCGTAGTCAGGTATGGCTTAGGCAATATCTCCAAGGAACAAAACGAGAACTTCAAATCCTCAGACCTCATCACTTGCATGCCTGTGATCATAACCGCTGATATGGTAGGTCGAACAATCGGAGTATTTGTAGCCGTTGAAGTCAAGAAAGAAAATTGGAAATACTCCGGTGTAGCAAGAGAAAAAGCACAGTTGAACTTTATCAATTGGATAAGGGCGCGCGGTGGCATTGCTTTCTTTTGCAACTCGGTAGATCAATTCAAAAGGGAGATATTAAAGTGGAAAACTTAACAAGAGAGTATCTGTTGAACCTATTTGATTACAATCGTGAGCAAGGGGTGTTGATTTGGAAAAATCATTGGCGACCAGCCAATGCTGAGTTCCTAAGAGGTAGAGTGGCAGGATCTATATGGATAGATGAGAGAAGAACGGACCCTGTTAAATATGTCGGTGTCGGAATCAATAGGGTTTATTACTATCTCCATAAAATCATTTGGTTCTTGGAGACAGACGAGTGGGCTGAAGTAATAGATCACATTGACGGCAATGGGTTAAACAATAAGTTCGACAATCTAAGATCTGTAAGCAATCGAAAAAACTCTCAAAACAGAAAAGTACATAGGAACGGTAAATTAGTGGGAGCATGGTGGAGTAATTACCACGGGACTTGGCGAAGCGAAATCACAGTAAACGGTAAAAAGATACACCTAGGGAGTTACGCAACAGAGTTGGAAGCTCACTTGATGTACGGTCAGGCTCTCATTAACCATGGCTTGGTGTGACACTGCGAATAGTCTTGAAAGTTTCAAGCGTTTAATTGGAAAATAATCTTTTACTTGGGGTAGCCGCTTGAGTGTAGCTCACTTAAAGCCGAGTCCGTCACTCACCCCAAGTATCCTTACAACATGACGGAATCAAGAGACGGCACCTTATGACTAACTTCAAAATCTTCCCTGCATGGCTAACCCCCGATGCTCAAAAAGTACCTCTCATCAACGGTTGGAAGTATGAGCAAAACGCATCCAACGACCCTTCACAGTTAACCGCGTGGCAAAAGCAATTCGGTTCCACTATCAATTTTTATGGTATACCTACAGGTAAAGGGAACGATATATTAGTCCTTGATGTCGACATTAAAAGTGACGGTTGGGGTACGATTGCCAAGCATGGACTTCAGATACCGGATACACTTCAGCAAAAAACTCTTAACGGAGGGGCTCACTTTGTTTTCAAATACCCTAAAGACGGTAAACATTATGGTCAAAAGGTGGGTTTTCTACCCGGTCTCGACATTCGCGCTGAAGGCGGTTGGATTGCCTTCTATGGGTGGACTGACCCTAATAAACCTATCCTTGAGACACCGCAATGGTTGCTTGATCTCATCAGCAAACCTCAAGGTCCAGAAACGGGTGTCTCAACAGTTACAGTCTCTCCTGAAATCGCTGAAGCTATCTTTAACGAATGCTTGGAAAGAGTACGACACGCACCCTCCGGGGAGTCTAACAATGTACTCAATACGGAATGCTTCAAAGTCGGACAGTTGCTTGGCTCTAGCGTATTGTCTAGAGAGTTTGCAGAGCAAGAACTCTTCAAAGCAGCAAAAGATCGCGGAAAGCCAGACTATGAGGCCAAAGCCACCATAAAGTCAGGTCTTGACGGTGGTGTGAAAAACCCTATGACCTGTCCGTTTGCGGCAAGTCCCCCTGTATTGGCTTTTGACATCCCTGAGGTACCTAAGACACCTGATCGCTGGACACCTGCCTTTTTCACCAAATACGATCTCATGAACATGAGTAAGCTACGCAAACCTCAACTCTTTAAAGACTGGTCCACCACTGACATCCAAATCACGTCCGCCGACGGTGGTACTGGGAAGACCACGTTAAAGCTCTATGAAGCTATCTGTTTGGCCCTAGGAGATCGCTTTCTTGGGTTTGACTGCAAAGCACCGGGTGGCAAAACTCTGTTCATTACAGGCGAAGACACCGACAAGAAGCTTGCCGCGATGATCGGCGCAATCTGTAGACAAATGGGACTTTTCGAGGAAGCTATCGGAAACGACGAGAAAATCAACACTATTTTAAAGTCCATTCTCATCAAAAAAGACTCGGACCTGTGCCTCATATCCAAGTCTAAGGACGGCTTTCTTACACCTAATAACAACGCTCTCACCAAGCTCATGCAGGCCGTTGATGACTTCAAACCTCAAATGATCGTCTTTGACCCAATAGCCAGTTTTTGGGGAAGTGAGCAATCTTTGAACGATATGGGTAAGGCTGTCACTAAGTTCATGTCAGAACTAGTAGAAAAATCAGGAGCTTGTGTGGAGATGGTCAACCACATTGGTAAGTCCTCATCTACCAACAAGGATATGTCTCAGTATGCTGGTCGAGGTGGTACGGGACTGCCGTCCAACTCGAGGGTGTCGCGAGTGTTAAGGTCTATTGACGCTACTGAATACCGCGACCTGACAGGGGAAGACTTGGAAGGCGATGATACGGCTATGGTTTGCAACGTGAATAAGTTCTCCGACGGTTCGTCGCTACTGAATAAGCAATTTATCATAGTCCGGTCCGGTTACCTGTTCACTCGAAAAACATTAAGTCCAGTAAAAGAGAACGAAATGAACTCCAAACTTAGTGATGCTGAGAGAATTTTCAACTTCATCAAAGAGTGTCGTAGAAACGATAAATATCCTGACAAAAATGTAATTGCTAATAATTTTATGACTTCAAGTGAGCCCATCAGTGAAGCGAGAATTAAACGATCACTGTCTAGTTTGGTGTTTGGTGGCCACATGGGCGAGAGGATAAAATTGGTAGATAATCCTGACCTTTCCGTCCGTGAAAAGGCCTATGTTATTACTGATCTTGAGGGGAAGGAACTTTGACGTCTTTCTTGCAACGATTACAGAACCAAATGACTAAACCTAGAACCTCCCCCGACGAGCGAGAGGGTTTTAATTATTCTTTGTTCAATTCCTCGACTAATTTATCCGCTTGCTCATCTACTCGCCTCTCGCTTTTTTGATTAAATCACGTAATTTTTGCACCTCAGGTTCTTGCCCTGGAAAGCATGCCAGTACGGAAGCTGCGTTTATTAGCGCCTCAAGCATTTCAGGTGCAGCTGCGATAAGGTTGGTGTTGGCTACATCTTCTTCAGTCATTGATTTTTCCGAAAGGCGCTCTTGGTTATATTGCCACTCTGCACCCATTGCGAAGTCCACCGGAGAGTGTCTATGAGTAGCCGCTTCACGAGCTTTTTTAAGATCAAATTCTTTCATATCTCCCCCAATGTGGTCTCGGGAATATCTGTAACGTTCGTATTTTCGTAGGTCTGGACATGACTAAAACTTACTCATGAGTTTAGGTTCACTTTCGAACAGGATTAAAATCCTAACCACAGGTTCAGGGACATGTCTTCGGTCCGCTTCCCAGTGTTCTACTGCCCCTTTGGTGACACCTAAAAGCTCTGCCAAGTCCGATTGTTGCATCCCATGAGCCTTACGAAAGGCCACGACATCTTTTCCCCAAAACTCCGTTTTATCCACTTTCCTGTTATCCACTTACAACACCCCTTTCATAACGTCTTTAGTTCTTTTACCAATACCTTTGACACGCCAAAACTCACCTGAAGGAGTCTTGAAGTTACTGCGCTTATTCGCGACCGTCTCGACCAGTCCGTTAATATGCAATTCTTGCAAGGCCCCTAGAACCGCCGTTGGACTTTTAACGAAAAACTCCTCTCGATACATAACCAACTGAAAAGCGGTACACCCCAAGTCATCAAACTTGTTCAAGTACTTCAAAAGCAAACTTGCTTCCTTGGCATACTTACCCGCTTCGTGGTCTTCGCTGGACCAACTGTAGTCAAAGTCAAAACACTCGTTCATATTCCTAAGCGCAAAGTCGACGGCCATCTGAACGATAGAGTTGTAGGAGTAACCCTTAGTCTTAGCGACATGATAGACCTTATAGGCCGTATCTTTGGGTAACTTTACTTTCGCCGTATAGTCCACACCTTTAGGGGAGATCTCCAGCATTTCAATATCCATGTCTAATTTATCCATAACCTACCTTTTTTCTAACCAAGGCATGTTTACCGCCGTTGGGCCCTTGAATCCAATACTTTACGCGCCTTAAAGTCTTATCTGGGAAAATACTTTGAAACCACACTCTCGCCTCTAGTGGACTAGGGTAATCATCTTCACACTCAGAGTACCAAAGTCCATCGTGAGCCAAATACTCAGTCTTAAAGCTGGTTAAATGCCAATGATAACGGACTATCCGATAACCGCCTCTCATGACTCACCTCTTGGCCGCCACGTCTTACTAAGCCGCCTATCCCTTTTATCCAACGTCAAAGACATCCATGCGACCACTAAAAGTAAGGTGATAAAACACCCTAAAATCCCAAAGCATATCTCTATTAGCATGGCTCACCCTCTCATCGGCATCAATACGCCGTAAATATCAGGCTCATCGGTGAGAGTAAAGTGGACAGGACCCATACTGTCTTTCCACCTTAAAAATAGCGTTAAACCCGCAAGTGGAGCTAGTAACCTCGCATTTAGGGTAAATGCGATAGGTACAATTTTACAAGGGTCTTTGATTGTCACCATAGCTGCACCATTGAGCGTAAAACTTATAGGTTTGTCCTTTTGGTCACTGTCTAATTTCCCGAACCAATTGGGGACCGTGAACTCAAAACAATTATCGAAAGGATACGTCTCTATATCCGGGATTATACGTAAGGCGTTCGGATAACGTTCCAATACGTTTTTGTCCACTAACCTCTCACCTGTTTTTAAGTACACAGAGGCACTAAAAGGCTCACTCATCGGGCCTGTTTTATCCACGATTAACCTGTAACCATCACAGGCAACAAGTCCTTTTAACGTCTCATTCCAAACAATGAAACCCAAATGAGGTTTTGTGGGGTCTTTGCTAGCAAAACGCGCCAATGTCTTAAATTTATTCTTTACGGTTGACATTGAAACACCCCCGGCTTGACCTCTTTATAAGTCTCACGAACCAATTGCATGGCCCGATCAGCATCATGATGACCTAATATCATTAAGTCTCGAGACTTATCCATGACGCGTGGAATATCCAACATAGGGATAGGTGTACGATTAAACCACTTAGCGAAAGCAGCATGTAACTCCGTCTTTTTACTCATTGAAACCCTCTCAGAAATGCCAAGGCTACTGTAAGAGTAACCTTAGACCGTTGAGACTACAATGTGGTAAAATGTGACAATGTTGTCAATACTAAATAATGTAAACGCGATGTGATATTTTAGTCTTGGTCGTTTTTGATTTGATTGGATTGCCGACGGGTAAGTATCAAGTAATGTATCAATATGAATATTAAAGCTCCAAGGCTTATGAGAATCCACTCAAACATTGGTAGTGATATACTCGGCAATGGATAGTTCGTAACTTAACGGGTGTACTTTTAAGGTATGGATTTCGCAAGGCCAGAGTTTAAAAAACCAAATTGTCATTTCGTTATCTTCACGGTCTAAATTCGCCACCCAAGGCCCCACTCCGGGCCCGATACCTCTGTTATGGATTTAAATCTGGTGATCATGATCACCTACCATTACTTGAAAGTGATGCATTACCGCAGTCGCTTCACCTTTGGAGAGTTTATAAGCGAGTTTCAATGATTCGTACTCAAAAAATAACCGATCTACCTTATCACCGTGAGAGTCTTGATATCCACACGGGTAGTTCGACAAGTAATCAAACGCGCCGCCGCGATAGTTTGACAAATATTGTCGAACAGCCTTAAGTTTTAACGATAGTTCAGACTTAATACCATTGTGACTCATTCGAGACAAAGTGAAAGCCCGTTGTAATAATTCAAAAGAGTTTCTACTTTCGATAAAGAGGCGTTTTGTTTTCATAACTGTTTAAGTACCAAGTTTATCAACTCTAAGAGTTCCTCACGAGTCAACGACTTTGGGTCCTTCTCATATTTTTCCGATAGTTCAGTCAAACGATCCATATTTACACTCCTATTAAATTGCAGATACCAAAAAACAAAAAGGCCCCTGCGAGGAACCCTATACTAACCAATAATAGCAACTTGGTAATACAATACATTTCACCATTCCATGCCATGCATGAGTATTGCACACGCATTCACCACGTCTGCCCCGTAAGTGATTGCAAGACTTACCTCTTGGCGTTTTGAACCTTCCCACGAGCCTGTAAGCTTCGTTTCGTCGTATACTCGCCCATCGGTCTTAACGAATGCGGAATGCTCAATGCAAGCGGTATAGGGTGTTTGTGACTTACTTAGTTTAGGGAAACGCTTTGTGACCACGCGTTCAGCCCATTCGTGAAGAGAATTGTTATCATAACCTTTTTCAGAGGCATTACTTTGACAAGCGATAATGATGGTAAGAGCTAGTATTAATAATTTCATACGGTTAAACTCCAAATATAAAAGCGTCCATGCTTTTGTTAACAGTCCGTTTTATCGGTTCGACTTGTTTTTGATTTTACCAGTCTTTTCAGATAGTTCGACCAAGCTAAACTTGATGATTTTAGCCTTTGGGTTTTTGATCAAAGTCTCGACAACTTCTTTACCAGTCATTTCTTTACCGGCGCAATCGTTGGCCTGAACATATGTATCAGCGGCGAATGCTTTGATAGCAATACTTGCCATGACAACAACCAAACCTAGTTTAAAGTTCTTATGCATTTTCATAAATGTATCCTTTGGTTTTTGCGAGAGCGGAATTGCTCTACACTGTCAATATACAACAATGTGGGAAGCAATGCAACAATGTTCTTAAATTAGGCAAAATTACAACAATGTGGGAAGAGATTTAACGCGCCGTATAATATATATAGACACCCGCTTGGCAGGACCGAAGGAGTCGTAAACTCCTCCGGATGCTGCCTAGCAGTCATATATATTATATATTGGATTTGAGGGGAAATCAAGGGATGAGCGATGCGTTATTTTAAAAATATTTTACTACATTGTTGTGTTTTTCGTCAATTTGGGGAGTTTTTGGCAAGATTTTTACAACAATGTAGCAAAAATCGCTTCAATTTACCACATTTTACAACAGTGTAGCACTGTTAACCACATTTTACAACAGTGTAGCACTACTAGCCACATTTTACAACAGTGTGGCAATCATTCCTTTGGTATTTACAACAGTGTGGCACTGTTAACCACATATTACAACAGTGTAGCACTACCACAATGTAATGCCACAATGTAGCACTACCACAATGTAATGCCACAATGTGGAGAGTATTGTCTCAAGCTATACACCACCGTATAGGTCCAAGTAGTTTACAATGTGGTAAATAGTTCTAAGTTTATGATAGGTTTTTTAAAAGGGTTTTAAATGCGAGGGGGGTGGGTCAGAAATTTGAGATGGGCTAAAATATTGTATAAGGGGTTCCCAACAATTTTTTAATTTTTCCGCTATATAACGCTGTGCAACAATGTTGTAATTGAGGTAGCCCTCTCCCGATCCCCTCCTCCCCTATGTAGAAAGGTTAAGCACAATGTAGTCATTGGCATACTTTAGTAGAATATTGGTGTTGACCGACAATGATTCAATAGACCAACATTTGGTTATGGGATTTCCTCTACCACCTAAGTCAGACCTTTCTATGTTAATCAGCACAGATGAGATTTCTCTTATCCTGCGCAAGTGTTTAAAGCCCGAGCATCACGACAATCCTTATGTCCTGCGGTTTATCAACGAGTATATTTTCAATCGTGATGCCAGGCAGTCCGCTAAGGCCATAGGCCTTCCTCCCCATGTTGGCGTGAGGATGAGAGCGAAGCCTGACATCTTTGAGGCGATTAAAGAGATCACGGAGCGAGCGGTTTTAAAATACGGCTATGACGCTGAAGAGATCGTCGAGAAGGTTAAAGAGATTGCCTTCGTAGATCCGGGGGATTTGGAGAACGAGGACGGTTCGTTTGTGGAGAGTCTTAAAAAACTCTCACCTGAGGTCCGAAGAGCCATTAAGAAATTTAAAGCTAAAAATGAGTACGGTACCGACCCGAACGGTATGCCTGTAGTTACGGGTAAAGTCATAGAGGTTGAGTTTTGGGATAAGATGCGAGCCGCAGAGCTGCTCGGTAGAGAGAAGGAAATTTTCAAAGAGACCAAGCGAGTCGAGCATGATATGGGGCGCACCATGGCCTCTACCCTACTGGCTTCTAAAGACAGGGCTGAGAGTAAGGCCTCCGAGGTCAGAGACGTGATCGAGGTTGGAGTCAGACCGCAGATGCCGGCACCACCGGGGGTGAAGGGTGGCTAAACGAAAAGTGCGCCTCCCTCATTGGTATTACTGTGAAGTGTACAGAGTGAATGTCTACTACTTCCTTGGTTGGGACTGGGAGGAGTTTAAAGACTTCATCCTGAAGCAGACCAAATATGAGGTGGATAAAGATGAGGCTCCTGACGGGTTCACGGTGGCTCTAAAGGGTAACCTTTACGTTTGGACTAGAGATAAAACTCAAATGCACATCTACGGTCATGAGTGCCTTCATGCCTGCAATTTCATTTTAGATAAAGCGGGCGTAAGGGCTGACTTTAGCAACGACGAGGCTCAGGCCTACCTTCTCACAAACATTATGTTACAGGGGTTAAAGTGATCCCTTCAGCTGAGGACGTGGAGCTGTTTAAGACGCTGGTTAATGATAATCGTTACGACTTCGTTAAGCTTGCCTATATCATCTTTCCTTTTGGTGAGAAGGACCATGAGTTGGAGAACGTCGAGCCTTATGATTGGCAGCTCGCGGAGTGGGATAAATTAAGTAAACATTTAAGTAACCCTCTCACTCGCTATGAGACTTACCGACTTATCATCAGTAGCGGTAATGGGGCGGCTAAGACTTCCTTTGGGGCTATGACGTTTTTAATGCTCATGTACACCCAACAGGTTAGAGGGCGTATCACGGCCAATACTAAACCTCAAATGACAGCTGTTATTTGGCCTGAGTACGATAAATGGTACCGACATGCCAGGTTCAGTGAGCACTTCTTTGAGAAGTTCGGTGAGAGTATTAAAGCCAAGGACCCCAAAAGGTCCGAGACTTGGCGACTGGATGCGGTGACTTGGGATGCCAGTTCGCCTGCGTCTATATCGGGACTGCACAACCTAGGGCGAGCTGTTTTATATATTTTCGAGGAGGCTCCGGGTATCCCTGCGGTTATTTGGAATTACGTCTCTGGAGCTATGACTGACGTAGACACCATTAAAATATGGATGGCTTTCGGTAACTCCGATGACCCTGAGAGTAAGTTTGAGCAACTCATGGGCTCACCTGAGTGGCATAGTCTTAGGATCGACACCAGGACCATGAAGCATGTTGACCCTAAGCAGATCGCAGCTTGGCTTAGGGAGTACGGTTCCGAGGACCATGACGAGTTCAGGGTGCGGGTGCGGGGCTTACCGAGGAAGTCGGCGAAGGACTCTATTATCAGTATGGAGGCTGTGAGTGCCGCTATCGATAGAGGTAAAGACTTCGATAAGTCTCAGGTGTCCACCTTACCTGTGATGCTCATGTGTGACCCTGCCTGGACAGGTGGGGATGAGACTGTCATTTGGTATATGCAAGGACCTTATGCGGAGCTTTTAGAGCGTTATAAATTAGATAAGACCCAGGGTCAGGATCACCGGTACACCTATCATAAGTTGATCGAGTGGGAGCGCAAACTTGGGGCTGACATGGTACTCATCGACCAAGGAGAGGGGACCACACTTAAGACTCTAGCCAATGCCGATGAGAAGTATCATTGGGAGCTGGTGAGCTTTGCCTCAAGTCCCAATGACCACCCAGAGCGCAAGGACTCCGAATACGAGAACATGAGAGCTCAAATGTATAATGAGGCCGAGAAGTGGCTCAAAGACGGAGGAGCTCTAGGGAGTCGAATTGAAGAGTGGCTTCCTGACATTTTAAAGCAACTATGTTGGACCAAAGGGACTAGACATAAGACCAGCTTAAAGAAGCTTGCCGAACCAAAGAGGGATATTAAAGCTCGGGTTGGTCAGTCACCGGACGTGAGTGACGGGTTCGTGTTGGGGTTTGCCAGGAAGTTACTAGAGCGTCGCCCGGAGAATGAGATGGGGTCTGAGACAAGGAGTCTTGGAGATCGCGCACTGAAAATGCCAGACCAAGGAATGGACTATGAACAAACGTATTACGAAGAAGGTTTATACGATTAAACGCCGTTTAGGTAAACAAATAGATCGCCCGGTATCGAGGCTCATCTATGAAGCGGGTCTGATTCTAAGTAAATCTGAACCCTGTAACTGGACGGACTTCCCGCTGCGAGATTTCGCCGACAAGCACCTACTGTTGGTTTGCTACAAACACAAGCAGCCTGTTGGTTTTCTGATGGCCTCTTTCGGTGAGAACTTGTTCGACTCAAGTATTAAAACTCTCAGTTTGAACGTATTGTTTTCACTACCAAATACTCGTTCTACTTATCTCCTGCTTAAGGAATTTATTGACATCGGCAAAACAAACGCAAACCATACGATCAGTGTCATTAGGCAAAATACAAATATAAAACCTCGATCTCTAGAGAGACTAGGATTTCACCTAATGGAAAAAGTTTACCTTATGAGGAAATAATGGGAATTCGTATAGAGAACCCGTTCGATTCAAATAACGATATCGTAAACACTGATAAAAGCGGTGTCGATCAACTCATTGACATTGCCGCTAATGTCATCACGGGTGGTCTTGTTGGCTATAAGGACGGCAAGATCAACAAGGGTGTAGGGCTTAGAGCTATCGACGAAGGTGTCGGTGAACTTACAGGTCGTAACGTAGCGCGTAAAGAGGCTATGAACAATAAAGACCTTCTTGATGCAGAAAAGGCCAACAGGCTGCAGGAACAAAAAGACGAACAAGCCCGCAGACAGCGAGACGATGTAGCAGCGTCCAACGCCGCAGGTAGTGCGAACGCTGTACTAGGTTCAGATTTAGCAGCTCAAGCCACCCAGTTACTTTCGAAAGATTTCCTAGGTATATAGATGGTATGTACTAAGAACCAACTCGAATATCTACGAAGCCAGTCCAAGTCTAAATTCGACTCGACTATGCGTGCGACGTGGATCGATTGTGGTAAATGGGCCTCACCCGCTAGGGTTAAATGGCTGATGGCCCAACTTGAAGGTGAGCGGAATAACCAACTCATCGTCGACCCTACTCATGTTTTGGCCTTAAGATCTTATGTTGCAGGCTTTCTTGAAGGTAATACTTCAGCTTCTAGACCATGGTACAGGATTCAACATCAAGACGAAGGTATCAATCAGGTTCCTGAAAATAAGAAGTGGTTAGAGCACTTTACGAAGAGAACCTTAAGTCTTCTCTCAAATTCTAATTTCTACGACGCAGCAGGACAATTCTATTACGACTATGGTACTTTTAACACTGGTACTTATTTCATTGATGAGATCGACGGGAACCTATTCTTTCACGTACTGACCCCGGGATCTTATTATTGCATCAACAACAGTATTGGTGTCGCTGAGACTCTTGTTAGAGAGTTCCAGTTGAACGTTAAAGCTTTAGTTGATCGCTACGGTAAAAAGAACAAGTCCGGTAAAGTGGATTGGTCCAATTTCTCAGGTCGAGTTAAGAAGCTCTACGAGGACGCCAGCTACGCGAGTAAAATCGATGTGGTCACGGTCGTGAAAAGAAACGAAGACTACAACCCTTCTAAGCCGGAGATTTTACTCAATAGACCGTGGATCACTTACACCTACGAGTTGGGCTCTGCCTCAGCAACAGGTCAATTTGATGTCAACGTCGAAGAGGGTTACGAAGAGAGCGAGAGTCCGAAGAACAAGGACCGCTACCTCAGTATGTCCGCATCGAAGCGTAAACCGTTCATTGTTGGAAGATCGTTCGCCTCGAACAATTATGAATATGGCGAAAAAGGTCCAACTTTAGACTCTCTAGGTTTGATCAAATCTTTGAATAAAAAAGCCATCGGTAAAGACATCGCGCTAGAGAAGATGCTCAACCCTGCTGTTCAGGGTCCGGCCAGTCTTAAGAAATCTTATATCACTCAGGCTTCTAATCACTTCATTCCTTTGGATGCGACGTCAATGAGCCAAGGTGGTTTAAAGACCATCAACGCAATTGATGGTCGAGGGGTGAGTGCAATTAACGGTGATATTCAGGATATGCGCATTCAGGTCGACAGACTCTATTATGCTGACTACCTGTTGTATTTATCTAGGAACCCTAAGACTAGAACCGCCACCGAGACAAATGCGGTGATCAACGAGCAGCAGCTCATTATCGGCCCTAATCTTCAGGCTATGAACTTGACCCACAACCTTCCCGTGGTTGAGTTCGTGATGCTCTTCGTCCTTGAGGAGGACCCTTATTTGGAACCTCCACCGGAGGATCTAGAGGGTGAATGGTTAAGGACCAATTTTATCTCCGTGTTTGCCCAGGCTCAAAAGGCCGCAGATCTTCCTCAAGTAGATCGCTACCTTCAGATGGTCACATCGGTCGGAGCAATAGACCCTAGCATTTTCGATAAGGCTAACCTAGATAAGCTCTGCGACCTTTACGAGGATCGTTTGTTTTTACCTGAGGGTCTCAATAGACCTCAAAACAAGGTAGACGCAATGCGAGAAGCGCGACAAGAACAACTGCAACAACAGCAGATGCTGGAGCAAATGCCGGCCATTGCTGGGGCTGCTAAAGACATGAGAGCGGCTCAAAGTACAGAAGAAGTTTAAAAACTAAAACAAAGGAGTTTTAAAGTGAGAAATTTATTCAAATGGTTTACGGGTTTAATTCTATTGGTTTTCGCAAGCTTGGCTGTTGCCGGTGTCGGCGGTTACGCTGGTGACACGAACCTAGGTATTTTTGCGAACGTAAAATGTAGTACGGGAATGACCTGTACCAAAGTTGGTAACAAGCTCAATATGGTGTCCTCGCCTACTTTGGCTGGTTCAACGACGTTGACAGCGGCTAACGCGGCTGACATCGCATTGACTCTTCAGGCCGATAATTCTGACGACAGCGGCGATGACTGGAAGATCTTAGCGGCAGCTTCCGGTAATGCCCTGAATATCTCCAACGATACTTCCGGTTCACACGTCACCAAGTTGTCTATATCAACGACAGGGGTATTAAGTCTGTCTGACAGTGAGACGATCACTAATGCTTCCGATATCGTTAGTATTGGTTTTGACGATGCTGCGGCAAATGTGAGATTGGTAGCCTTTGAGGCAACCAATTCAAATCTGATCCTTCAAGCCGATGAGTCGGACGATAACGGTGACGATTGGATGTTATCGAGTGTAGCCTCTGACGACTCGTTCACGATCTCTAACGACACTTCAGGCTCTCAGGTTGCCAAATTCACAATGTCCACAGCAGGGGCAGTAACTTTGGTTGGATCTGTGACAGGTGATGGTGGTGACGCTTTGAGTGGATTCCTCCAAGCTAAAGTGGCTACCACTACGGCGTCAATTACGGCAGCTCAGTGCGGTTCTAGTTTCGTGAGCGACAGTGCTGACGTGATGGCCCTACCTGAAGCATCGACTGTCATCGGCTGTAGACTTACGTTCATCGCAGGCACCGCTGACGACCTCGACATCAACCCTGCTGACGGTACGGACCAAATCCTTCCTATCACAGCAAGTGGTGGAACTATCTCGCCAGCGGCAGGCGATGCGATTCGCATCACTGATGCGGGAGCGAGTGTGACTTTAGAAGCCATCGGTAACGATGCTTGGGCAGCGGTAAGTCATAATGGAGCCATCACGGACGTAAACTAATGGATATTACGAGAGTGATGTCGCGCGAAGAACTTGAGGCCCAACAGGAACACCTTGAAGCCATCGAGAGTATTCGCGCGATCCTAGCCCATACTTACGGTCGTACTTTTTTCAAGTACCTGTTTAAAAACTTTAGTGTTGGTGAACTTCCAGAGCGTGGACTCACAGGTGAACACTTGGCCGATGTTTTAGGTTTCTTAAGAGCCGGTCAATCAATTTTCAAAATAGTGGCAGAGGTGGACCCTGCGCAAGCCGGTCTACTTCTTGGTCAAATCGAAAGAGAAAAATATGAAAAAATTATTCGCGATCTTAATGAATAAAGCCGATGATGAAGGGGGTTCTCCTGCAGGAGGTTCTCCCAATGGCAAAGTGGACGACAAACAAGAGGCTACAAACGATCCTTCGAAAGCTGAAGAATCAGGGCTTGATATCGAGACCGACGAGTTCGGTTATGCTATCGACCAGCCTACCGACGAAGAGGGAAAGAAAGTCCAAAAAGCAGCACCCGCAAAGAAATCCGAACAAGAGGCAGATGCACAACAAGAAGCTTCGAAAACAGGCTACGAAGAAGACGTAGTTATTCCTGCTGAAGTACCACCTGTGCCTCCAGTAGAAAAACCACAGAGCACTCAAGAGAAGCTCGGGTTTGAGTTGGATTTTGGTGACATGGACAAAGCGACGGCAGAGAAAGTTTCAGACTTCGCCAAAGCCAACGGACTCACTCAAGAGGCGGCGCAGGCTTTTGTGAATCTTAAAAACTCCGAGATTGCTGACGTAAAGGCTGCTCGCGAAGCTCACCAAAGTGCCCTGGATAAAGAAGTCTTGAAACTAAAGTCTACGTGGCAAAAGGAATTGAAAACAGACCCCGATTTCGGAGGAGAAAAGTTCCCTCAGAGTCTTAAGAATGTTGATAAAGTTCTTTCGGAGTTCTTCCCTGGAATTAAAAAACTATTGACAGAGGGAAACCGAATGTTGCCTCCTATCGTCATGAGGGAAATGGCGAAACTGCATGACCACCTTTATTCAACCGAGAAGCTTGTACAAGGTGATCCGGTGGTGGAAGTGGACGAGAGTTCCGACGATCCATTGGATTTTTATAATTCTTAATTATTAATTAATTTCTTTGGTCTTTAACTAAGACCCGGAGGTTTCAAAATGGCAGCAAAAGGTTTATACCTAGTTACGTTAGCCGATGTAGCAAAGAGTAAAGACAAGAAAATCGGTAAGGTCGCAGAGGTTCTCATGCAAGAGAATCCGATGCTCAAAGACATCCCTTACATGGAGATGAATGAAGGTACTATCCACAAGGAAGATCTTCGTTCGGCACTTCCTGAAGTGTACTACCGTAAGGCCAATCAGGCGATTCCAGCATCAAAAAGTACAGTTGAAGAACGTACTTTCACCGCATGTCACTTTGAGTCCAAGTCTCAAATCGACGCAGCGGTGGCTAAGCGCGGCGGTGTAGATCGCATTGCTTACAATCGTTGGAATCAAGCTATGGGTCACTTGCAAGCTCATGCGAATGAACACGCAAGTCTGACAATCTACGGCTCCCCTGCAAGTTCTACTCTTAAAACCGCAGGTCTGTTTGACATTTACTCTACAGTTGATGAAACGACTGAAGAGACTGGCAATCAGGTTATCGACGGTGGTGGTACTACTGGAGACAACTGTTCTATCCTTAAAGTTCATTGGGGTGAAAACGCGATCTTCGGTATCTATCCTAAAGGTACTCAGGCTGGTCTTAAGCGCACCGATCGTTCCGCTGGTGGTAAAGAGGTTCAAATCTCTGTCCTAGACGTGAACGGGAACGCTGGAACAATCTGGGGTTTTGAAGAGAACTTCGAAATCGATCATGGATTGGTTGTTAAAGATTACCGTCAAGCGGCTCGTATTTGTAATATCGACCCTGCTCTTTTGTTATCAGGTGTCGGTGCAGCGGACTTGATCGACTTGATGATCAGTGCGAATTACAAGATCCACAATCCTCAAAACGGTCAAGGTATTTGGTACGTGAACCGCACTATCGAAGCGTTCTTGCACAAGCAAGCTCGTAACGGTGTTCAAGCTGGTGGCGGACTCAGATACGACAACTATCAAGGTGAGAAAGTCTTGATGTTCCTTGATTGTCCAGTTCGACGAAGCGATGCTCTGTTGAACACTGAAGATCGAGTAGTCTAATAAAAGTGGCGAGGTAACTCTCGCCTTATTTAAATTTTAATTTGGAGGACCTCACTATGAGATTCGATATTGAAAATCAACTCTCCGTCGCTCAAGCCTTCACGGGTGCGGCAACGGTTTCTACGAACTCTTACCAAAAACAAACTGCCGCTCAGGACCTTTCCATCGGTCGCAGAATGGCCTTGTTGGTTGTTCCAACGGTTGCTGCCGGTGCGGGTTCCACTCACACATTGGAAGCTATCATGGCGACAGACGCCGCTTTGACAACTTCTATCACTTCTCTTGCAAGTATTTCGGTTCTTGCAGCAGATTTGACTGTGGGTAGTGTTCACGAAATTCCAATCCCTCAAGGTGTGATGTCTAAGCAATTCCTAGGCTTCAGAAACACCGCAACAGGTGGGACGACGACTGTCACACTAGATGTGTATCTGGTTCCTCAAGATGAGATTGCCAACTACAAATCTTTCCCTAAAGTCGTAGACGCAGAGGTGTAATTTGAGCAGACCTAATAAAATGCCAACTCCAGCAGTGCAGAGTCCTGTTAAGGCCTCTGTTGCCCAAGAACCTGCGCAGGCCCCCGTAGAGGGGTCTGTTCCCGTAGAGGCCGAACAGCCTCCTGTGGAAGCCAAAAAAGTAGAGGCCAAAAAAGTGGAATTAAAATTCCCTCTTAAGGTTGTCGCTTTACGAGACGGTTTCTACAAACAGGTTCGTATTAAAACGGGTGTTGAGTTCGTTTGCGAAAAGCCTAATCATCTAGGCAAATGGATGAAGCCCGTTAAGTAGTAAAGTTTTAAGTAAAGGAGGGGTCAATGTATTCTAAAGCACAGATTTGGAATTTGGCCCTAAATTCCCTTCTTCTCTCTAAACAGATCATTGACGTCGATACTGATATGTCGATCGAGGCCAAAGTCCTTAGACTTAATTGGGATTTAAGCTTTCGTCAGGCGCTTCAGGATATGGACTTAGATGCCACGTCTTCTCAAGCAACCCTTGAGCTCGTCGAAGCAGACCCTACGACCATGTGGAGTTATTCCTACAAGTACCCGAGCGACTGTTCGTTATTTCGACGAATCATCAGCTCTGTGGTTAAAGATACTAGATCCACCCACATCGCAAAAAGGATCACCAACAAGAATGGTATTAAGGTGATTTTTACAAATGAACAGGACGCCGTGGCGGAATATCTTTCTCATAATGTTTCCCTTGGTGTTCTGAGTGCCTCTGCGGGTCTTACTATAGCTTTGAGATTGGCTTATAATTCCGCCCCTCTTGTAGTGGGTAAAGGTGCCAAGGAACTTAGAAAATCACTTTTAGAACAATATATCATCGCCCGTGCCGAGGCTCAGGAGCATGACAGACTTGAAAATGCCAACTTCGATGATGAAATCACGGAGTCTGAATTTGTGGCGGAAAGGCTGTCGTAATGGCCTATAAGATTCAAGCGGCTTTTGGTGCAGGGGAATTAGACCCCGCCCTCCATGAACGTACCACTTTAGACAAATATCGAACAGGTCTTGCCACTCTCAGAAACTGTCATGTGGGCAAGACCGGCAGACTCATCACTCGAGCTGGAAAACCTAAATTGGCTGCGAGTCGTGTTGTCACGACTAGTGCCGGGACGTTTACTGCGGCGACGACCGACATCTGTACCAAGGTCGGTCACTTCATGCACACGGGTGCGACAGTTACCGTATCTAGTACGACCACTCTCCCCGCCGGACTAGTTGCAGCCACAACCTATTATGTAATTTATTTGACTGAAGATACCTTTAAGTTAGCGTCAACGCTGGAGGAAGCGTATCAGTCAAATGCAGTCGACATCACCTCTACGGGTGCAGGCACTCACACCATCACCCCCACCGACGTCGGTGAGAGGGTTGTTACGACCGTTTATAGTCCACGCTATAGTCAGTACCTGTTGGAGTTTGGTCACTGTTTCGTTCGCATTCACGACACCTCCGCTGGTACGAGTGCGATCGGTGAAGGGCACGGTTTCCATGAAGACGACATACCAGATCTACATTTCGTATCTAGCGGCATTTACACCTACATCTCATTGTTGGGTAAACCTCTTAGGAAAATAGTCACCAGCACTGGTGCGCTCTTAGCTCATTTAGGTACGTCTTCAACTACAGGTTTGGAGTTCTACCCGGCCAAGCCGACATTCGTGTCACAAGTACTTAACGGTACAGGTTATGCTGTAGATTACGTCTTCACTTACGTCAACGGTATGGGTCAAGAGTCAAACCCTACAGTGTCCACTTTTGCAGCACTTTTACCGGCGGCCGCCACCCCTAACACTTACGTCTTCGATACGAGCACGGACGCCTCCAACATAGAGTTGAGGGTGTACCGAAGACCGGTAGACGGAAACGCCTACGGTTTCATCGGTTCGACTTCTACTAAAGTTTTATCGGGTTCTTTGTATCGTTTCACTTTCACCGACTACGGTGGTGATGCGGATTACACTCACACTTTCCCTCAGTCGGTGATCAGTACCCAGAGGGATTTAGACCCTTCAGGGTTGACTTACCCCACTACGGCATGGCTGGTGAATCGCTTACGTCCACGGACCGTCACCGTTTATCAAGGTAGACTTGTGGTTTCTTCATCTTATAACGAAGAGTCAATTGTTACATCTCGCTCCGGCTACCATTACGACTTCAATAGAGAATACCCTTTGAGTGCCGCTTCAGCTTTGGCTTTTAAAGCCGGAACCACCGGGAGCGCAAAAGTGCTTCGTATGATGGACAATGACGGTATGTTGGCTTTCACTACGGTAGGTATCTACAGGTCCTCTGGTGCTTTGACTCCTGATAATCTAGCCTTAGATAAGATATCAAACCATGTCATTGACCCAAAGGTGCCGCCTCTTGAAGTCCCCGGTGGAATTTTATTTGTAGATGCTTCCACAAATTCTGTGAGGAATCTGACATATTCTAATGAGTCCAAATACCCTAGTGAAGAGGTTAGCATTTTCTCTAACCACCTGTTCAAAAGTAAGAGGGTCGTCTCGTGGGCTTTCCAAGACGGGGAGATCCCTTTAGTTTGGGTGGTTTTCGACGACGGGAGCTTGATATCGCTCACTTATCAACGAGAGCAGCAGATGCAAGCTTGGTCAAGACACGATACCAGCAATGACACATTATATGAGGCTGTGGTCGTAGTGAAGTCTTTGACAGCCCAGAGTGTGGCCTATTTCATCACCAATCGAGGTGGGGTTAGGACTATCGAGTACACCGCTCCGCGGACCGTCACCGACTTGAAAGACTTCGTTGGCATGGATGCGGCGGTCACCTTTAATGGTAAATTTACGGCGGAGTTTACCGCAGCCCCTTTATTGGTTGAAACTTGGGATGGTCAACTTCGCATCACTACTACGACGGCCGGCACCTTCTCCGCAGTATTGGCGGGAGATGTTCTTAAATTCTTTGAATCCGATGGGGCTGCCGTCAACCTCACGGTTGAT
>C687J35021_10000162_pt1 | contig 48471 bp, 76 predicted proteins | sample RifCSPhighO2_12_FD_35021 | JGI IMG/M metagenome (IMG submission 35021) | reverse complement strand
TATATAGATGTATTTATTAAAAGAGGTAAGAATGAAAATTACCATTACCAGTTCGACAAATTATTCAACGTATAAAGTTAATATGGAGCTTGAATTAGTACAAAACAAGTCTTCTAATGCTCATAATTTTGTAAATGGGTTATTTCATTTGTTGGTAAAGGCCGGGTATGAGTATAAGTGGTTATTAGAGGGCGCGGCTTCTTTAAGTAAAGAAAGTGAGGAAAGTACAGAGCATAAGAAGTTAGATGGTGGTTATAAAGAATTAATATAATATGAATTGGTACGTACAATGTGTCATACTAAAACTAAAAGAGGTAATAAATGAAACATTTGAATGAAGTTAAATTTACAGTTGTAGATGTAGAAGTAAAAGGTCCGTTTACTGCGAAAGTTAGTGGTGATAAATATAATAGACATGTTTATACAACAGATGATAATGAAGAGTTCTTTCAATTTGCAGGAATAGATGTTCCTCCGGCATTAAAAGCTGGCGACAGTGTCCAAGCTTATGTAGATAAGCAAACAACCGCTACAGGCACATCAAATAAAATTATTAAAATTTTAGGAGAGGTAACCGAAACAACTACTACTAAGTCATCAAAACCAAGCACATCGAGAAGCTCCGAAAAGCCGCCATTTACTGCGAGTTCTAAAACTACAAGATATGATTCAAACGGTGCTCGTACGGGAATGATGGTCAAAGCAGCGGTTGATCTTGCTATTGCAAATTGCCGTTCGGGAACTAGGAGCATTACGGCTACAGAATTATCAGAAGCATTAGAGTTGGTACAAAATCTTACAAAAGAAGCTGAAGAAGGGGTTTGAGGAGTAACTTCATGGTAAATCTAAAAGGTATAGGGCAAAAACTGGTCGGGGCTCGCCCTGAGGAAATGTCTTTACAAGAGTATTTAGAATTAGCTAAAAAGGATAATTTTGTATATGCAACTCCGGCACAGCGTTTATTAAAAGCTATAGGAGAGCCGGAATTAATCGATACTAGGAAAAATGAAAGATTATCAAAGATTTTTAGCAACGAGATAATCCCTGTTTATAAACCTTTTAAAAATTTATATGGTTTAGAAGTACCTTTAAGAGAGGTAGTATCTGTTATTAAACATGCTGCTCAAGGTATGGAAGAAGAGAAACAAATTCTTTATTTAAAAGGACCGGTGGGGGGAGGAAAATCTACTATTGCCCGCATTTTAAAACGGTTGATGGAGGTTTATCCTTTTTATTCCATTAAAGATTCTCCTGTATATGATAATCCTTTATCATTATTTTCTCCAGAGGATTCAGAAAGGCTTCATATTCCTGAGCGATATCTTAATACTGTACCATCTAGCTGGTTAATGAAAAGAATCCAAGAATTAAATGGGGATATTTCTAAATTAAAAGTTGTTAAGATTTATCCAAATGAATTAAAACGTGTTGGGATTGTGCATATTGAGGCGGGGGATGAAAATAATCAAGACATCACTACGTTAGTTGGAAAATTAAATATTAATGAATTAGGAAATTTTCCACAAGATGACCCTGATTGTTATTCATATAGCGGAGGTTTATGCGTAGCGAATCGAGGGTTGCTTGAATTTACAGAAATGTTTAAAGCACCTCCGAAAACTTTAAATCCTCTATATGAAGCCACACAGTCACGTTTTTATAATGGTACTGAAAATATAGGCGCATTACCATTTGAGGGATTAATTGTCGCACATAGTAATGAAGCAGAGTGGAATCAATTTAGAAATAATCAACGTAACGAAGCATTGATTGATCGTATCTGTATTATTAATATTCCATATTGTTTGCGATATACGGAAGAAACGTTAATTTATAAAAAATTAATTGATAATAGTGAATTAAATAAAGCACCTTGTGCGCCACAAACTTTAACTATACTTTCGAAGTTTAGTGTATTAACTCGATTAATTAAACCTTCCGATGGAAAGTTAGAGAATAAGTTAGAGGTTTATAATGGGGATAATTTAAAGCATACTGTTCCCAATATTAAGAACGTATTTGAATATAAGCAAGAGGCGCATGAGAATAAGGATTCTGGACAAGAGGGATTTTTTGGTGTGTCTACCCGTTTTGCGTTTAAAGTATTGGCACAAACATACAATATGGATACTACAGAGGTTGCGGCCAATCCTTTACATTTATTGTGTGCTTTAAGTGAGAAAATACCACAAGAGGATTTACCAAAGGATACTGAGGTTTTGTATTTAAGTGTAATCCAATATTTAACTAAAAAATATCGTCAAACTTTAGAAGAAGATATTAAAAAAGCTAGTATTGAAACTTATGATCAACACGGTCAAAACATTGCAGATAGGTATATTTTATACGCTGATTCTTGGTTGAATGAGGATGACTACCGCGACCCCCTGTCTAATATGCTATTAACCCCTGAAGATTTAGATTCGTGGTTAGTAGAAATTGAGGTTCCATTGGGCGTATCTAATAAGAAAGATTTTAGAAATGAGATTGTTAAATTTGCCCTTAGGTATAAATCTCAAGCTGGGAAAGATTTAAGATGGACAGCATATCAAAAATTAAAAGAGGTTATTGAGGCTAAGATATTTAGTAATTTTGATGAGATGTTACCTATTATTTCTACGTCTAGTCAGGCATCTAAATCCGATCAAAAGAAGCATCAAGAGTTTATTGATAGAATGGTGTCTAATGGGTATACACCTAAACAGACTCAAATATTAATTGATTGGTATATTAAAAGTGCAACTAAATGACAGTAATTACTAATCCGAATAGATTAAAGAGCACTTCTTTTTCTAATAGAGAAAAGTTTATTAGAAAATATAAAGATCATTTAAAGTCTAAAGTTAAGACTATAATTGATACAGCATCTATTGGCGGATTTGATTTAAAAGGGAAGAAGGTTAAAATTAAATTAGCAGGGTTAGACGTGCCGGATATAAAATATAGGCCGGATGTGGGAGAAATTATTAGAGTTTATCCCGGGAATAAAAAATTTACTAAGGGCTCAAAAGTGCCGAAACCAACAGGTGAGGGGGGAGGAACGGCAGGAGGACCTTCCGGCAATGATAATGATGATTTTGACTTTACGTTAACTAGCGCTGAATTTGCTAATTTATTTTTTGATGATTTAGAATTACCTAATTTTGTTAAACAAACATTAACCCATAATAAATACGAGTTAAAAAGAGCGGGGTTCTGTAAAAAAGGGAATCCAGCCCTATTAAATATTAAAAAAACCATGTTAAATTCTATAGCCCGCCGAACAGCCCTTAAAGTTAATAACCCCACATACCAGCCTGCTTTTTTAATTGAAGATGATTTAAGGTATAATTATAAAACCTTGCAAGAGATTCCTGATACTAAAGCAGTCATGTTCTGTTTATTGGATGTGTCGGGAAGTATGGGAGAATTTGAAAAAGATTTAGCTAAAAGGTTTTTCTTACTTCTTAATTTATTTTTAAATAAACATTATGATCAGGTAGAAGTAGTATTTGTTCGGCATACTGAGACTGCCGAAGAAGTGTCAGAAAAAGAATTTTTTTATGGTACAAAGAGTGGTGGTACTATAATGTCTTCTGGATATGAAGTGATTAATTCTTTAATAAATCAAAAATATTCTGCAAATGATTACAATATTTATATTGCACAAGCCAGTGACGGGGGAAACTGGGTAGAAGATACCCCTAACTTAATGGCGATTTTATCTAATGCGATCTTGCCTAAAGCTCAATATTTATTTTATATTCATGTGAGTGAATTTGAATATGTTGAAGATGAAGTTTTTCCTTTATTTGATAAATTAAAGAAACAATTTGTAAACATGTCTTATAAGAAAGTGAGAAATTATAAAGAAATTTATCCTGTTTTTCGATCATTTTTTGAGGTGAAAAAAACATGATGGATTATGATATTGATGATTTGTGGCTAAAAATAAAAGAAATAGCCACTAAGAAATATGGGCTTACTTTTTATGAGCCATTGTTTGAATTAGTTACTTTTGACGATATGATTCGTATTTTTTGTAGTGGGCTTCCAATATGTTATAATCATTGGTATTTTGGTAAAGAATATGTTGAATTATATAATAAATATAAAGCAAATACTTTACCCGTAGCCTTAGAGTGTATTTTTAATACTGATCCCACGTTATGTTACTTATTAGAGACTAATACGAGAGTTAAACAAATTCTCGTTATGTGCCATGCCGCAGTAGGCCATTCTACAGTGTTTAAAAATAATGTAATTTTTCAAGAGCATACAAAGGCTCGCAGCGCTTTGTCTATGATGAAACAATTTCAAACATTAGTAACAGAATGTGAGGAGCTGCACGGAGAAAAGCAAGTAGAAGATTTTTTAGACCTTTGTCACGCACTCTCTAGTTTAGCTGTACATCATTGTAATGTAAACAGAACTAATAAAACATATGAGAAACGAATTAAAAAAAGACAACAAGAATTACTTAACTCTGAATCTAGATTATCTAATACCTTAAATTTGAATAAAAAGAATTTGCCCAATGTAAAATCTAGATTTTATGAAGAAAACGTATTAGCTTTTGTAGGTAAAAATTCATCTCGATTAAAACCATGGCAAAGAGAGATTGTTAATGGTTATTGTGCGCTTAGACAGTATTTATATCCGCAACCCCTTATGAAAATTATACATGAGGGGTTTGCAAACTTTTGGGAAAGTGAATTAATGGATGATTTGTATGATCAGAAGGTACTTTCAGACGGAGAATATATAGAATATTTAATAATGAAAGCGAGCTCTAATCATCAATTAGATTGGGATTCTAAATATTATTCTGGGTTTAATCCTTATGCATTAGGATATAAGATTTTTGAAGATATCAAAAGGATATGCACCTCTCCTACTGAAGAGGATAAAAAATGGTTTCCGCAATTAATTGGTAAAAATTGGATTGATGAAATATGCTATGCTGCATATAATTTTAGAGATTCTAGTTTTATTTTACAGTATTTATCTCCTAAAGTAATGAGAGATTTAAAGTTATTTAGCATTGATCATAATCGTTATGACGATGCTAATTTAATTAATAATATCCATGATTATGAAGGATATGAGCAAATTAGGCATAGATTAGCTATGCAATTTGATTATATTTCTAATTCACCTACAGTTTATATTAACGGTTGCGATTTTAAAAAGTCTAGAACATTGTATATAACTATTAAATGCAATAAAAACAGACAGTTAATTGATCCTGCAGCAGAGGTATTTAAAGCTTTACGTAAATTGTGGGGTCACCCTATCTTTTATTATTTATATAATGATGATGACCTTGTGTATAAAGGAAACGGCAATGAGTAAGCTATTAGCAATTGATGGCGATATTTTAGTCTATATGATTGCTTTATCGAATGAACGATCTTTTTATTGTTGTAATGGGCATTTATATAAAACAAAAGGTAAAGCAGAACACGCACAAACCCAAAATGGTGGAGAAATCTATAGATATAGACGACTTTGTCCAGAAGCTCAATTACAAATAAATTTACGTTCTAAAATGAATTCTATTTTTTCGGATTTAAACATTCGTAACTATAGATTATACATCACTCATCCGAATATTAAAAAGAATTTTAGATATAATTTAGCGTCTATTAAGGTATATAAAGAAAATAGAGCGCATAAACCTAAACCCCATTTTTATCAACAAGTTAGAAATTTATTGGTGCGTGACTACAGTGCGGAAATTATCGAAGGGGAAGAGGCGGACGATGCTATCGGAAAACTTGCAACAGAGCAATATAATCTGTATAATAATTATGAAATGCTCTATATTGCTAGTATAGATAAGGATTTACGAATGATACCCGGATATCATTATAATTTAAAATCTAGAGTCTTAGTCTATATTGATGAGCAAGAAGCTAGTTTTAATTTTTGGATGCAAGTAGTTACTGGTGATCGAATTGATAATATTCCCGGCATATATAATTGGCTAGTATTGCAAGGAAAAGTTGATCAAGCAAAAGAATTAAAGAAATCGAGATATCTTAAGAAACTTAAAGAAGAATTGAAAGATGTTGATATGTCTCAACACGAAATGAAGGTGAGAGAGTTATACCAGAAATGGCATATTCCAGAGACTGTGTTTAATGAAGTTAAAGAATTGATTAAGATCCGGAGGTAAAATAAATGAAAACCGCTGATGCTGAAAGAAAAATTATATTAGAAGCGTTGCGTATTTTAACTATAGCAGATGATCCAGATTCTATTTTGATAAATTTATCGGATAAGGAGCTTCACAATTTAGCTTTATTATTCCATTTTGAAGATTTAGATCGTGAATGCACAAAAGATTTAGGAAAATTAACTACTATTACTGAGGATAAATTATGAGTGATGCAAGAATGCCTAGTTCTACTTCTTTAAAACAAGTTTATGCTTCGGTAATGGATTCGTCAGGAAATGTAGTTAATTTAACTCCTTCCCTTGAATCCGTGCCTATTACCCCTATTCAGATTGTTGTAGATATGTTTGTTTATAATCAAATATTATTAAAACAATTAGAAAACAGAATTCTTACATTAGAAGATATTTTATGCTCAACATCTACCACAGTGGAAGAACCTAATGTCAAGCAAGAGTAAGATCAAAGGTTCAAATTTTGAGAGATCAGTTGTTAACTTAGCCAAACTTTATTTTCCGAAGTGGGATGCTAAACGTGCCTATGCTAGTAATGGAGAATCGTTAGGACAACATCGAGAAGTAGATGTAATGTTGTCAAATAGAAATTCTGAGATTTGGAAAGTGCAGTGTAAGAGGAAAGCTAAATTACCCGATTATTTAGGTTTTACAGAACATGTAGACGCAGTCTGTATTAAAGAAGATCGAGGGGAAATTTATATTTTAATGAAATTAGCAGATTTTTTAAAAAGAGGCTAAGAGGATGGAATTTGCACATATGGTGATGTCTTTATTATTATATCTCGCTATTTTATTTTTAGCGTGTATGATCGCATCCAACCTATTACTTAAGTATAGTGGTGCAATTTTATGTGCACATTGTTATAAGAAAATTGAAGAATACGCTAAAAAATATAATTCTAATACGAAGACATAATTGGAGTATTTTACTTGAGGATTCCAGCTAGTTTAAGAATAAAATTTATTAGAGAGGCCATAAAAAAGGGTCTTAAAGTGTTGACGTATGATATAGAAACAAGTCACATGCTGGTCAGATCATTTTATATTGGACAAAAGGTTTTTTTATCTCATAACCAAGTTAAGATTCCCAATAAAGTTATTACTATACAATATAAATGGATGCATGAGAAAGAGGCTAAATATTTACAGTGGGATAAGGTTTGCACTAAATACGATGATACGAGAAATTTTGATGATTCTAGTATGATTGAAGAGTTTATAGAAAATGTTTTTTCTAGAGCAGATATAATTGTAACTCAAAATGGGGATAGATTTGATTGTTTAGTATTGAATGAAAGAGCTAAAGCCTTACATTTATTAACCTTAGATCAAAAACCTTCTATAGATATTTTAAAGTTATCACGTAAATCTTTTAGAGCCGCCAGTCATAAATTAGACTATAGATCAGTTCAGCAAGGTTTAGGTGGTAAAATTAAAATGGTGGATGACGACTGGGTGGACGTGGAAGAGAGGGGTGTATCTGCGCGTAAGAAAATGATCCCATATGGGTTGAAAGATACTATGGATACAGAAAAATTAATGTGGAAAGAATTACCTTATTATAAAGATTTACCCGTAGCCGTAGAGAGAGTAATATTATCCTTTCTCCCACATTATACTTCTAGACCCGAAAAAGTAAAAAAAGTAAAGATTCGGTGTGAATTATGTAGAGCAAGGCATCGTCTTAGCACTAATGTAAAAAAGAGTAATGTTGGTTTTAAATGTTTAACTTGTAATAATAGGTGGAAATAATATGAGTATGGTCGAATTTATTTTAGCCTTTATTATCGGTGCTGGAGTTTACGATGTTATTAAAATTATAATAACCCAATTATTAATTAAATTAGGTGTTCAAGTAGATCGTACCACAGTTACAGTTATACACTTGAATAAAAAGTCTCAAATTAGAGGTGATTATGTCAGAAAAACCTTTTAAAGATATGACCGGAAAACTTAGATTTGATCTTATTCCTCCTGAGATGGATTTATCTTTTGCACAAGTAGCTACGTTTGGCATTGAAAAATTGAGGAAATTTGGAGTTACTAATCCAGATCGTAATTGGGAAGTGGGGCTTCCTTTAGTTGCCGCCCATTTAGCCGCATTCAAAAGACATATAAATTCGTGGGAAATGGGGATAGATGTTGATCAAGAATCTGGATTAAATCATTTACAACATGCACATTGGCATTTATCAGCTATGGTAACTCAGATAATGCGGAACAGGCATGATTTAGATGATCGCCCTATTAAGAAAGTTTCTAAATCAGCTACTATAACAGTTTTAAAAACTCCATTAGTTCCTAATTGTAGTTGAGGTGGGAGTGCCGTACATTCAACAAAAGCAAAGAATAAAGTTAATACCAGATGATACAAAGGTTGCTACAGAGGTAGGAGAGTTAAATTTTATGCTTACTACTATGTGTCAGCAGTACTTTATAGCTAGAGGCGGCAGGTATCAGCAGATTAATGATATTATTGGTGCATTAGAGTGTTGTAAATTAGAGTTCTATAGAAGACTTGTTGCTCCTTATGAAGATAAGGCTATAGAAAGAAACGGAGATGTATATGAGTAAATTACGAATATATTTAGCATCTCCATATACCCATTCGTCTAAAGAAGTGATGGAGAAAAGGGAAAGGGATGTATGTAGATGCGCTTTAGAATTAAAGGATAGGGGGGAAGTACATGTGTATTGTCCTATAGCAGAAACGAGTGCCTTAGCTCGCCATTCAGAATTATTAACTACTACTTGGGAGGATTGGAGAAATTCTGATCTGGATATGTTAAGTAGATGTGATGAGTTATGGATATGCCAATTAGATGGGTGGGAATCATCCAGAGGGATTAAAGGAGAAGTAAAGTATGCTATGTCACATAATATATTGATTCGTGTAGTAGATCCTAGGACTTGTATCCCATTACATATATCAATGGGCGGCTTGCTGCATTTATTTGGGGCAACTACGGTAGAAGAGCTAAATGATTGATTGTACTAGAGATATTATAATAAATGATTTGTACGTAACTTATTGATTAATATTATACTTTTATAAAAAGGTGCTCTGTAGTGAAATCTAAAATGATATTAAGGGGATTACTCACATTAGCTTTAATTTTCTTCAATTTACCTGTTTTTGCTAAATTAGTGACTATATCCGCCCCACCATTATATTTTTATAAATATGCTTTGGAATGGAGTATTTTTATAGATCAAATTAAAGACCCTAATAATGATCCTATTATTATTAGGTGGCAAGGAGGAGGAGGATTAGTTCACATGGGAGATGATGTAATAGATGTATTAGATTCTGTTAAATATAAAGTAATTATATTTGACTTAATTGGAGATGCATGGTCTATGCACGCAGATACTGTATGTCATGGAGATAATGTTATTTTTAATAGGCATAAAATCGTGTTTCATCCAGTAGATAAGGGCGGAGTAATTCAACCTACTTATGATATGATTAAAGAAAATCAAATTCGGATGCAGGGATGTATAGATCAAGGGCTTATAACAATGGATGATGTGTATAAATCAAGTGTGCATTATGAAGTACACGTAACAAAACGAGATGGTAAAGTTATTAAACGTTATATAGTTGATCCAAGGAGACGTATATGATAGGTGACCGCAATTATTTTGATAAAACAATTAAAGATGTCAAAGATATACTAAGTAAACGTAGAAAAAAGCTCACTAAAATTAGAAAAGAAGATGTGATATTTAATCGTAGAGTGAGGCTTATAAGTGAATTAATATTATTAGGAATTTTTAGTATGCCTATTATAACTTCTGCAGGCCAAATTGCAGGTTTCTATTTAATGCTTTATTTAGGTTTTATTTAAAGAAATGATCCCATATCATTTTTCTTCTTGTGGTCGAGATGATATTCGAGATTTTATTGAAAAATATCATTATAGCCATAATATTAATGGAGTGATTTCAGATTATTGTTTTAAAATTAATGATGCAGAAGGGTTATTAATTGGAGGAATGATATTTGGAAGATTGGCGATGAAAAATCAATGGAAAAAATATGTAGCATCTGAACAGGAAATCATGGAACTTAGAAGATTAGTTTGTATTGATAACACTCCTAAAAATACAGAGAGTTGGTTTATTGGTAAAGCATTGCGCTATTTAAGAAAATATACAGATGTAAAAGTGATTATTAGTTATAGCGATTTAAGTTACGGTCATACAGGAGTTATTTATAAAGCAAGTAATTTTATGTTAGTAGGACAATCGCCCGCTAATAAAATTATTCTGAGGTTATCTGACGGTAAACGATACCATGATAAAACCATTAGAACAACATATAAAGGTAAATTGAAGCCGTTTGCAGCAAGATTAAAAAAAGACTTAGAAGAAGGTTTAGCTATATATGTGAAAACTAAACCAAAAAATATTTATTTATATTATTTAAAAAAATGAATCCCTGCCCCATATGCCGCTAGTACGATTAAACCAATAAGAACGGCTCGCCAAGCTAATCGGATTACTCCATGCCCAACATTATGATATAATCGGTCTTCAATAGTATCACATACTTTTAAGACAATTTGATCTATTTCTTCATCGCTTAATTTGTTATTGCTCATAACGTCTGATTCCTAATAATCGTTCTATCGGATACCAGCTGATAGATACTGAATTTGATTGATTACCACCTAAGGTTCTTATCAATGTTTTACCATCCACTTGTTCTATACCATCTAAGTAGGCTACATGCCCTTGCCAAGCACTCCCACCCCTTGCTAAAATTATGATATCTCCCTTTTTAGCATTTTTTAATTCAATTGGTTTACCATATTTTAAAAAGGATCTTGCTAATAATCTCCCAGTACCAGGATGTCCTACCTCATGTTCACAGAAATTAACAAAATCAGCACACCACGCAGTGTCGGCAGGGTCAACTGTTAGGATTTTCCGAAGAGTTCGATTATCTCGAACCTCATGTAACCCTTTGTATTTCTTTGCAATCTCGTACCCAACCATAAATTACCATTTATTTTTAATATGATTATTATATATCTCTATTAATTTTTTAGCGTATTTAGGATCTGTTGCATAACCCGCTTTTTGAACCTCTTCTGCTGCTTCTACAAATGTAGTAGAAGTGTGAACTTTATTATATCTAGGAAGACTAAGTACTTGTTTATGTTGTAATACAGAATCACTAATCGTTTTATTCCATCCAAAAGTGGCTTTAATTGTTATATGTTTATTATTAATATATTCGGCTGTGCTCATTGTAGCATATCCATTTGTTCCTGCTTTTTTAATTCCAAAGAAATTATAATATTTTGCCGCAAGTTTAGACGGTTTATCTAATAAATTAGATTCTAATATAGCTTGTGCATATGCTAACTGACCTATGATAGGAGTTGTGGTATACACTTGTTTAATCGAAATTTTAACATCATGAATTAACATTGGTAGTTTATACCCATGTGATACGGTAGAGATTGATAATAAGATAAATAATAATATATCATTCAGTATCCTCATCAGATAAAGTCTCCAATCCGGCGGAAGGGGTCATCCTTATTGCTTGGGCAATTTCGGATGCCCACGGTTTTCCTTCTCCTATACCTTCCAATAGTTTAAACCCATATTCAGTTCGTATAAATTTATTAAATTTTAATGCACCAGCATAACCTCCAAATGCACCAATTGCACCACCACCTAAAGTGCCTAATAATGCACCTGTTGCACCCCCTCTTCGATACCCCTCAGCCCCACCTATACCAGCCCCTAAGGATGCCCCTGCCCCCATAGCTGTAGTCATTCTTGCAGTATAGCCCCCACCGCCTTGTAATTTAGGAGCATTAGCTATTTTTTCTAATCTCTGTATTTGATTGATAATTCTGTGAGCGCCTTTTAATACTGTAAGAGATTTTTTAGGTAAAGCAGTTTTATACCTAGTTATATATTGTGTTAGATCTTTATCTGCTGTTAATAAATTAAAATGTTCTGGATCATCAGTTAAATTATAAAGTGTTTTTTTAACAATTTCATGCCCCGCAATTTCTCTATCTTTAGGAGGTAAGAATTTTAATTGATTTTTTAATGCAGTAGCTGAAGTAGTTTTACCTGTTCCTATTTTTAATTCGCTTAAATTAAGAGATTTAGTTTCATTTGCAAGACCTTTAAGTGGGCTTGTTGGATCTGTTTTTAAACCTTGGTTAATAATGTTTAATTTATGTTCTCTCATAGGAAGAATAACATTTTCATGCATTTTCTTTCCCATTTCCCAGATTTTACCTTTGCCAGCTTTAGTAGCATTACTGCTTATAATATCATCAACTTGATTTCTAATTTGACTATATAATGCGTAAGTACTATCTGTTGATTTACCTTTATCGAATTTATTAAAACCTGTAGATAGATTATATCTAACATTTAATAAATCAGACATAGTCTTAGCTGATTTTAAACGAGTAGAAGCATTTTTTAATACGGTTTTTTGGGTAGAAGTCAAGATATCTTTCTCCCCTTTAGTAATAACTGTATCTATCATTTTACTAAATTTAGGGAATTCTGTCAATTGTTTTGATTCCAGAGGTATCTCTTTTAATTGACTGTATAATTTTTGTTCAGCATTGTGTGCGGCTTGATATCTATTAGATAATGCCCCAGCGTTGATTTCTGCACTGGTTTTACCTTGTAGCCATTGTTTAGTATCAGTTACAAATTTATCTAATTTAGCATATGATTTATCAATAAGTCTTTCAACTCTAGGTTGTTTGGTTAAATAATGACCTGCACTTTGTACACCTTTTGCAATAATATCTACACCTAGACTAACCCCAGCCCCTAATCCTGCTGCTAAATTTTGATTCTCAGGATCAGATAATCCTGCAGATAACGTTGCATTATACCCAGCTCTTCCTAATCCTCCCACTATACCTGAGGCTTTAGCCAATGTGTCAGGCATTGATTTAGCTAATGCTGGTACAGCCATACCTGCTTGAGTACCATAATAATGTAAAGGTTGTTCCGCTGCGCTTCTATTAAATACATCCGTAGATTCTTCATCTGGAGATGTTTCAAATGGTTTAGAACCTTTATTTATATAAGTATCTATTTGTTGTTTTGTTTTAGGACTAATAAAACCAGTTAGTCCTGCAATAAAATTTCCTGCTTTAAAAGGAACTGTGCCAATAGCTGTAGCAACGTTAGACGCACCAGCAGTCATTGCTGCTAGTTCAGGACTCTTTTCCATAATAGGTGATACTGCTTTACCTATATTATAGAACATAGGATCCATAGGAGCTTGAGCTTCTTCTGGAGTTACTGGGCTAAACATAGGTTTAGTCGCTAATAAATCACGCGGAGATGCTAATAGATCTCTAGGTGAGTTAATTGGTGTAGCTAATAAATCACGTGGCATTATTATTTACCTAAACGGCGTTTAACTTCATCAACACTAATACCATGTTTTTTAGCCGTAAAATCTAAATCTTCTTGTGAATAACTTGGCTGTCCTGATTGTACTCTATAATCTGGCATAACATTTTGAGGATTTACTCCAGAACGGATAGAAATCCCTTCATATTGAGAGCGCAATTGATTATAAATTGATTCTTGTTGTTTATAAATTGCTCCGGCTTGATTTAGAAAATCTTGTCGTTGTGTTGGTGCAAGTCGTTCGCCATTTATAAGTTTATTATATTGTGCACGTATTCTAGTTGGAATTCCAGCACTATTTTCAGCATTAGCAAATTCTCCTTCACGAACTGTACTCCCAGGATCTAGCATTTTCATATAATTAAATATAAGAGCTAGATCTCCAGCTGCAGATGGATTTTGTGCAGAGCCCTGTATTCTTCCATAAGCAGAATTAATTTTCTGAAATTCTCCAGATTCATTAATATAATTACCTCTTAATTTAGCTTCTTGATCAAAAATCTCTTTTTGATTTGATTGACCAGCTTGCATTAAATCAAAGGTTCCTTTAATTTTAGCCAATTCTTGAGCCGATTGACCTTGTTGTTGTAAAAGCTGCATTTGATTTTGAGCTTGATAACCGCCCTGTACTACTGGATCATGCTGTCTTCCAATTTGGTTAGCCATTTGCTGTTTAGCTGAAAAGTTAGAACCATAAACTTCATTTCCACCAGGAGCATAAATATTTGTATTAAAAGTACGACCTCCTCCCGGAAGAGATTGAGCATTGTATAAATTTTGACCGCCAAATAGTACATTTGGAGATTCTGTACTGCTCATATTAGTTACATGGCGAGGTAACGATCCAAAACCAGCGCTAGGTCCTGTAGTAACGGCACCTCCTCGGGCAGTAGGAACTTCGGCATCTGGATTTGAAGCTTTAGCGCCTTCAGGTACCAGTCTTGCCATTAAGTAAGGGTTTTTATCAACTTGGGATTTAAAATCCATAACAGTTGTTAATGCCATTAAAGAAAATAATTGATTATATTGATCTGGTAATTTAAGTTTCATGTATTTTTCAACCTCAGGCTTTAATTGTTGATACGCCCCAGATCTTTGTTCAGGAGGTAAACTTTCAATTACTGAAGCCGCATTACCAAAAGCAGATATTTTTTTCATTGCTACATCAAATTCTTTTTCATCTAAATCAATTAAACTTCTTTTATTCCCGGTAATACTAGATTTTAATTTTTCGTGCTTTTCTTCTAAATCTATAGCCATATCAGTTAAACCCATTTCATGCATTTGTTTAACGACTGCAGGAAAACCCCCCTCTTGATAAGCAAGAGAATTACGTTCTTTAAGAGTGTCTTTTAATCGAGATGCTTTTTCTAACTCTCTAGCTACTTGTAAATCAGTTAATCTCCCTACTTCTGATTGAGGTAAGTAATTATTTCCTAAGATATCTTTTAATTCGGGTTGAGATTCTAATAATGCTGCTAAATTAGATTTTTGATTTTGTAGTGCAGCGGTGTCTGTCCCACCTGCAGCAGAAGATAAACCTAAATTAGGCATTCCACCTCTTCCAACAGGTGCTGGGCTTGCTGCACCAGTTTCAGAAAACGGGATAGCTAGATTACTAAGATCTGGACCTTCTGGCACTGTTAGAGGCTTTACAGGCTGACGTTGTCGCATAAACATTCTTGGATCAATTGCCATTAGCAGTCTCCTCTAACTTTCTAACTTTGTTTTTTAAATCTTTAATAATGACAAATAATATTCCAAACATATCAACTACAGGAAGCTCTTTGCCATTACCAACCCCGAAGAGTTTTTGCACATCTTCAGCATAAGGGCCTATATGTGGATTGTTACTATCAAAGTATTTCCATGTAGGAATTTTTAAAATATCTATACCAGCTAGAATACGTTCTTGTGTAATGTCAGAATTAATTTCATCTTTTAATAATTTAGATGATAAGAAAGATATACCAGCTAATGCCCCACTAATCCCTGCGCTAGCGCCGCCTAATTTTAACCTATCTCCAATGGATAGATCTCCCTGACCTTGTTGAGGGATTTCAAATTTCTTAGAAGAACCAGTAGTTGTACTTGTAGTTTTATATGGTTCTAATATCTGACCAGATTGTAATAAAATATCTGATTTGCCTAATCCTCTACCAGCTTCAAGATTGGCAATATTATCTCCTAATTGTCTTTGATATTCCCCGGCTTGAGAGCCTAAAGCAGAATATGCACCTAAATTAGATTGTCCTAGATTAGTATAAATAGAAGCTAAACCACTCCCAGTATTACTATAAATATCAGAGGCGGCTAATCCTTTAGTTTTTAATAAATCAGCTAATAAAGTACCTTGATTAGCGTTTACAGCAGAGATTTGTCCAGAGGCATCATATCCCCTTTGTACTAAATCTGCTAAATGCGAAAGACGTTGTCCATATGTTTGATTTGCTAAGCCTTGACCGTATTCTTCTAATTCTTTTAATAATCTTCCAGAATATAATAATCCTTTTCTAGATGCTTGATTTTGAATCTCCTTTAAACCTTCTCCCAATTGGAATTGGTAGCCAGGAGTATTAGATAATTTACTATAAATTTCTTCGCCAGTTAAAGCGGGCCTCGCGGCAGCTTCTTGCAGAGGGGTTAATTGATTAGCATATTGCTGTTCAGCATATTGCCCCGCTCTAGTTTCCTGACCTGATTTTAAGGTATTATAATCACCTAATTCTTTATTATATCTATCAATTTGAATTTGAAACTCTCGTTGTCTATTTTCTTCTTCTCGTGCATAAATATTTCTTGCATCTTCTGATTGTTTAGTATAAGCAGTCCATTGATCATTATAATCTTTTGCTTGTGTATCATATAAGCGGCTATTTTTATAAGCTTCAGTATTAGGAATAGCTTCAGATAATTTATCACGAAGAATTTGTGGATTAGGGTCTTTTGCTAATGCAACTCCGCCTACACTGTTTGCCATATTTCTTACATTATCATTCGCTTGAGGAATATGAGTCATTCTTTCGGCACCAGGACCATAATAAACAAAGAATTCTGGTTTTCCCGGCCCTTCAGAAACAATGCTTCCATAGCTTCTTGCCATTTCAAGAAATTCATTATCGCCCCAGTTATTGATTGGTTCTAAATAATTAGAGGGCTGTAAAGGATTTCTACGCTCAATTGTTGGAGGAATAAAAGAAGTTGATGTAGTTGTAGTAGGGGACGTTGTTGCACTTTGTCCTGTAGCTGCTAAATATTGCTGCCAATCAAACGCCGTCATCCCAGGCGGAGGGGTTGAGGATATGCTCGTACCTGGCTGCGTACTAGAGGTAGTGTTTGTACTTCCAGAAGCAAATCCAGCAGGTAAAGGTAAGAAAGGTTGTGGTTGCCCTGGCATTTTTATAGTTGGTGCTTGTCCAGAAGCTTTAAATTCTGCTGGTATATATCTAGGCACCCCTGCATTTAAACTTTCGGGTCTAGTAGGGGCTGCTTCTCTAGTAGCAGAATATTCATTAACATATTCATTTAATTTTTCTGGACGATTTTGAATATAATCTTGGTATTTATATTCAGCGCCGGGTGCGCCAGGAAGACCTAATAGAGAGGTCATTTCATCTAATGCGGTTAATCCGCTAGATTGGAAAGGCACAAATTGACTTTTAGCCTGGGTAAAATTTGTTTTTAATTCATTCGTAGCGCTCATTACACTTTGAGTTAGTGCATCTAATGCTTTTTGAGAATTTTGGTTTAATAACGAAGCGCCTCGTTCAGAGTTAATAATATTTTGTTGTATGCCTGCTCCAATACCCCTACCTAAAAAATCTACCGCCTGTTGGGTATTAGTTTGAGCTGCACGTATAGCCGCGTTAATTGCATCACTTTGTGCGGAAATAGCTTGAGATGCAGCAAGACCAGAAGGTTTTTGTAAAAATACATCTTGGGTTGTTGTTTGATTTGTATCAACTCTTTGTGTATTTATTAACTCTGGCTGCTTTATTTTTGAAGAACCACCCATATTATTCCGACCTCATTAAATTAAATGAATCTAAATCTATATCCCAAATCAACATTCCAGCGATTTGTTGATTATATATAACTGCATTAGGAATATGTCCTCTCGGCTTAAACCCAAGAGTAGTTAAGAAATTAATGATATGTAAACAATTATCTGGACACCATGTCATTAATGTTTTAACTCCACTTATATTAGTTTTCACCCATTTTACAGCTTTAGAAATAGCTTTATGCACATAATGTTTAGTACAATACTTAGGTAAGATAAAAATATGCACTTCTAATAATAACTCACTTTTTACTTTATATGGAAATAATCCCATTAATTTATCGTTATACATAATTTTTAAATATTGAAAACCTGGTTCTGGTTCCCAGTCTTTCGGATTTAAAGTTGGATTTCCAAATAATTTAGCAAAAACTATAGGGTTTTGAACAACTTCTTTTATTAAATCTATATTATCTGTAAGTTCTATTTTTATCATATAACTAGGTACGTAAACGTAAACGCCATATATTGAGATGTTACATCACCAGAAACCCATTGCATTTCTGCTCTATTATTAGTCGCATCTGCTGTAATAGCGGCGCTTTGACCAGCTATACTGGGGGCGGATGCTGTTCCCGAACATTGTTCTGCGGCTGCAAAATCTGACGCTATAGGTAGCGCAATACCTACTTTAGTAGCTGTTGCTGTCAACGTTGGATCAACCGTTACAGAACCACTAACTGTTACTGTATTCCCTATTCGTAAATATTGACAAGTAACATTCGCGGGAGTACCGTCTAAATTAGCAGCATTAGTAAATGCTGCACTATATGTTCCATGAGCAACCGTAACTCCTAAACTTAATGTAGGATTTCCAGAAACCCCATTTCCATTAGTAACAGTAATTTCATTTGCAGTACCAGTAATAGTTCTACCTGTAAAAGTATTCGCAGCCGTTTGGGTTATTAACCCATTTGTATTATAAGCTGCAAAAGAATCTAAAGTTGCATCATATGCCTGTACATCTGTTCCAATTACTAAACCTAAATTCGTTCGTGCTGCTGCTGCTGTACTGGCACCTGTACCCCCATCTACTACAGCAACATCTGTGCCACTTGGAGCATAATAATCTGTTCCTGCAGTAGCAATACTGGGAGTACCAACACCAGCACTTGTAGTATTTTTTAATATCCCAGTCGCTAAAGAGCCTAGGGCAAACTCCGCGGTTAAATCTGTATGTGTTTCTTTTACAATATAAGTCGCATTAGCTGGAGCAGTACCTACAAATGTAGCGCTGCCCAATGCTTTATATAAAGTAATTAACCAGCCCTGCATAGCTGGAGCAAAATAGCCTTCTGCAGTTACGGCCTCTGTTGCAATTGGTGGTGGCGGAACTGTAACTGGCATTACTTAGCTCCTCCAGCTATGTTCTCTGAAACTGTCATATCTTGAATTCTAAGATCTGCTTGCGCTCCTAAAATAGTAAATTGAGCATTCATAGTAGAAGTAACTCTAAAAACACAACTTCTGCATTGCCCTAATCTATCATACATGATTCTTTTTCCATAATCAGTAGTTGTACCTAAATTTTTAGTTATAGCAGTCGAAAAGGTTCTCCCACCATCTCTAGAGACTTCTAAATCAAATTCAGGGCTTGCTGCCACTGCTGATTGAAATACAATTTGAAATTTATCTATTGTATATCGTTTTTCATTTAATGTAAAAGGATGAGTAGTTAATCTTCGTCTTATTGCTGTACCATCTTCTTGATAAGTTGCGGTATCAAGATCATAAACTTTACCTGAATTATAGGCTCCAATTAAATGTTTATCATAATTATAAGCGTAACAATTAGGGAGCCAACGGGTATAAGCGGCACTTACATTAGATTGTCGTTCGTGCCATACTTTAGTTGTTAAATCGTAAACCCAAGTTTTTGCTGCTGTAGGAAAAGTAATCACATAAAAAGCGTGACCGTCTTGGGCATATATAAATCCAACAGCATCACTAATTGTGGCATACGTACTAATTTCATAATTAATACCAGGATTAGATATAATATTTGGTTTATAACTATCCATTTGAACTACGGCGGGACCCCCATTTACGGATTGGCCTAAAAATATTAAAGTATTATCTCCTGAAGCTAATGATCCTGCTGCGGCAAGACCCCAATCAATGTCTGTACCTTCCACTCGTTCAAATGGAAAAGTAGCCCCCGAATTAAACCAAATTTCTGTAGTAAAAGGGCCAAAGAACCATAATACATGCCTATTAACAATACCCCTAACTATATTATTTGAATTTGTAGTTATTGTTGCTATATCGGCTGCTGCCCAGGAGGTAGGATTTCCTACCGCAGAAATTTGAAACTGATTAGAACCTCCTAGCGTAGCTATAACATATTCATCTAAATCAGTAATAGATGTTGCATTATCTGGAAAATCTACATCTGTAATTTCTGCAAATGTTGTAGTAGACGGCCTATAAGTATAACCATTTGTTCCGTCTACTATAGTAATATAATCTACAATTCCTGAAAAATACACTAAGCCGGTAGACGTATTTAGAGTGCCTCTTTCTGTTGCAGTCGGAGTAGATGTAATAGAATAAAATTTATTTCCTGCAACAGCATATAAAGTACCATTATGTTCAAATAATCCTCTAACTACGCCCCCTGCTGCTAAAGTAACAAAAGGTGTTCCAAATCCCGGGGTAGGAAGAGCAAATACATCATATCTACCATATGACTGATCTTGCTCTAAATAGAGATTAATCAAAGCCGATTGATTTTGATCTAAAGGCCTTGATGGATGAGAAGGATTTAAAAATTCTACTTTCATTATTTATTTACTAATGGATTAGAAGATGGTGAGGACGACATATTTTCTCCTAACTGTGTAGAAGATTGTCCAGATTCTTTTAATAATCTCATACCATTCCTGTCAAAGGGTGATCTATCATCATCCCATAATAAAATATCATCTAACATTTCTTTAGCTAAAATAATAACATCAGGATTAGATTGACTTAAAGATATTCCAAATGCTGGAGCAATTCTTACAGCTAAATTATAAGCTACAGGATCTAGCCATTCTTGTGGCAAATCTGGATCATCAGTTGCAGCGTCAAAATCATCTAATGTTTTAATATAACTAGCTGTTAATAAATCTCCAGCATCATTAGGCGTAGGCCATACATATAATTTACCAGATGTTAATTGAGGAGCATAGTAAAAATGAGAAGGCGGACCAAGAGTGGCACGATTAGGGAGAGCAAAGAATTTCTCTCTTGGTAAAAATTCTAATTCTCTTTCAACCCCTGCTCTTTCTTTATATCGTAAAGAGGTAATCTTCATTGGTCTAGACAAAATTGTAGTATATGAAAATACGGAATTTCCAGCAGCAGCAGCTGCAGTTAAGGCTGCAGCAATAGTTACTTGAGTTGAACTATCTACAGTACTAATAGTAGTAAATTGTCTCGTATTGTTATCTAATTCAATTCCTATCACATCAGCAGCAGTCATTCCCGTAGTATCAGCTAATGATATAACGGTTTGACCAGAGGCTTCTGCTGGGGTTACAGTAGTATAAACTGCTCCAACATCCCCTGCCCGATCTCCCCCTGACGTAGCTAATGTATACGCATTAATACCATTTCGTAAACCAATAATACATTCACTTTTTTTCCAAATATAAATACTCTTAGCTTGCCAATGCTTTACCATCATATTTAATGAATTACTACAAAAAGTAACGTCATTTGCTGCTGCCGTTTCTCCAGCTGCTAATATCCCTAATAATTGTAAAGAATGACCAATAATATTATCGCGTGTTAAATTAAAATTAATTGAACCAGAAGTTGCCATTAAAATATACCTTTAAGTCAAATCATAATTTGGAATCATAAAAACAGAGCTTGATTCACTATCTGCTAATTGTAAAGTTTGAAAGCTAGTAGTAGCAAGTAATATTAAATCAGGATAAGCTCTAGCTAAATTAATTTGATAACTAGGTGCTAATCGTACAGCTAAATTGTAGGTTAAAGTCTCTAACCATTCTTGAGGAAGATCAGGGTTATCACCAGCCGCATCGAAATCTTCCAGCGTGCGGATATATGTAAATAAAATTCGATCACTTACATCATCTGGTGTCGGCCAAAGATAGAGTTTGCCTGAATTTAATTGAGGACTAAAATAATATGCTGTAGGAGGAGCATTAGTATCTTTATCAGGTAAAGCAAAGTATTCGTTTCTACCTAATGATCTTAATTCTCGTTCTTTTCCATCATCATATTTATATCTAACTTGTAAAATATCTCTTGGTCTATTTAAAATAGTAGTATACACATATACATTATTATCTACTGCAGCGGCACTGGCTAAACCTGCTGCTAAGGTTATTACTTTTGTAGTAGTGTTTATTGCTGAAATCGTAGTCCAATGAATAGTATTATCATCTAGTTCTACACCTATATTATCTGATGTAGCCATATCAGTAACGCTGTCTACTGTAATAGTAGTTGCGCTTGCACCGCCTGCTGCGCTTAATTCTGTTTTAATATTTTCATTAGAGGCTTTATCCCCCGTGGCTGAAAGCGTATATGTATTTTTATCATTAGTTAAAAACAAAACTCCCTCGTCTTCACTCCATAAATTAACACCTGAGGCTTGCCACGCTTTAATCATTTTATTTAAAATATTAGAAGCGAAAGATATTTCATCAGAACCAGCCGTACCTCCCTTTCTAAGAATTCCCAATAAAGATAGAGCATCTGTAATAATATTATCCCTAGTTTGATTAAAATTTGTTGAACTAGAAGTAGCCATTAGACATTATTCCACGTTGATAAAGTTTCGGTAAAAGATTCCCATGGATAGAAACATGTTTCCCAAGTACGTCCAGCACCACTAACATAAACATAAGTTGTGGATATTGGTCGCGCGTCTTTAACGGGTCTCCCATCCAGTATAACTGGAGGTGGGGAATCTAAAGGATGTTTTGGATACCAGCATCCTGGATCAGAGATACAGGCTAACCATTTATCCCAAGTAAGGCGGCATTGTGAACGTTTTCTAGTACGTCCACAAATATCACATTCTACTTTGTAATCATTACGTTTGTAATATTGAGGATAATTTGCCATATTAATAATCTAAACAAGAAGGTTTAAAGCTTCTTAATTGTTCTATATCATCTGGTAAAGTTAATAATGTAACGTCTCGTAATTCTTGTTTTTTAGTTGAGATTGCGTTTACTAAAGCAGTATTATTATCTTCGACGGCTTTCATAGATTCAACGTCTAATTTTTCTAATATTGGTTTACGAAGCGCACGAAAATGTGTTTTCTTAATTTGGTGCGCTCTAGTGATCTCTACATCTACAGTTTCTGTTGGATTATCATCTGTCCAAGCATTTCTAAATATATCAACTGAACTGTTTTTATTAGGTAAATTACTATCATCAGTAATTCTACTAGATGAATTTGGATATTTTGAGGTAACGTCATTACGAACCCATTCTAAAACTTCAGCGTCAGTCGCATCTAATTTTAAAATCTTTTTTTCGGCCAGTTCTACACGAGTTCTGGAACGGATATCATTTAAATCTGTAATAAACATATTAGGGGCGGGTCGCGTAATATAACATGTGCCGTCTAAATTTTTTATTATAATAACTTTACTCATTATGCGTGATCCCCATACCAAGAAAGTGCTTGTGGAAAATAAGCTAGTGTAACACCAAAATCTGACCAACTTCGTACTCTAGAAACGGTAGTTGAGCTTTGATTTGCTGATATAATTCCTGCAGTAGCTCCTCTAATAGCACATTGGATACCATAAGTTGTAGTAGTCATGGCTGTTGATAGAGTGTAATCTACAATGCCTGTTGAAATATCTGTTAATGATGTAATACCATAAGATTCTTCAATAGTCGGACCAACAGAGGTAGCTTCGGCAAATGCTTTCGCATGACTTGGATGATTCTTTTGTCGCCCAGGAGTAACTGCAACTGTAGTGCTTGAGGCGGTTTCCATTTCGGCTTGTGTTGCTGCTACTAATCCGGCGGATGCCCATGTTGCATCCCCTCTCCAAAAAGTAGAAGATGTTGCCCCAGTTCCACTATTCAAATTAGCAACTGGTAAATTTCCTGTAGCTTGAGCTACAGGAATACTTGTACAATTTGTTAATGCACCAGAAGCAGGGGTTCCTAATGCTGGAGTAGTTAATGTGGGGGAAGTAAGTGTTTTATTAGTTAAAGTATCAGTTGTGGCGCGCCCAACCAATGTATCTGTACTGGTAGGTAACGTTAATGTGCCAGTATTAACAATAGTTGCAATTACTGGCGCAGTTAACGTTTTATTAGTGAGGGTTTGGGTTACATCAATACCAACAAGTGTAGTAGTCGCATTTGGTAATGTGAATGTTCTCGTAGTTCCTGTAGTAATACTGGCACATTCAAATTGAGCTATTTTAGTAGTGTCAGCAGTATCACGAATTGATAAATCATTATCATTAACATTAATTACAGGGGCTGTTAATGTTTTGCTAGTTAATGTTTCTGCTCCAGTAAGACTGACTAAGTCTGCATCTGTGACTGCTGTATTAAATTGGGCTAGCGTACCACTAACAGTATTACTGCCTAAAGCAATTGTCTTATTTGTTAACGTTTGAGTTGCCGCTTCGCCAACTAGATCATCATCACTAATTGCAGTGTTTATTTGTCCTAATGTACTAACAAACGTATTGCTGGTTAAATTAATTGTCTTATTTGTAAGTGTTTCTGTACCACTTACTGTACTTAAAGTACCAGTAGTTGGGAGAGTAACATTAGTTGCTCCCGTAGTTGTTAACGTTAATGCATTAGCGCCGCTTGTAGTAAAATTTGCAGCAATATTTAAATCGCCGGAAAACGTTAGTGTTCTAGCCGCATCTCCAGTAGTAACTGTTAATGTACGATCTGCGGTCAAACTTGACCCTGGTACAACCTTTAATGTATATGTACCATCCGTACCTGCAATACCAAACCCAGTATTTCCAAATTGAAACAGGCTAGAGGTAATTTTAACAGCTAAAGCTGTGCCATTACCGTCATTTAAAGCGGTTAATGTGCCTGCAACACCTCCGCCCGAATTCCCTGTTTGTATTAAATCCTTATATGTAGAGGCAATTGTACTTCCAGTTAGAGTTCCCATTTAACACCTATTAGTTAGGAATTACTTCAAGAATGATAGTTATTAAATCACCAGACTCTAAACCAGTCGTAGTCAATGTAATATCTCCGGTAATACCTGTACCTGCTGTATTTTCTAACCCGCCGATTTCTCTAAAATCTTTATCAATTATCTGACCAGCTGGAATATCTAATGCTAATATATCAGTATCAGCATCAAATTCTAGTCTTGCGCGGGCGGTGGAGGCTGCACTTAAACTTGCATAAACCTTTTTAATAGTGCTATCTAATGGATCAGAGATCCCAATAACTGTTGCTACAGCGGAGGAATCATAAACCAGATAATCAGTTTCTTCAGACCCATCGCTTACAATAGTTAGATATTGAACAATATTACGTGTTCCCGCAATTTGTCTTGTATTTGTAATTGTGTTTGGCAAAATATTATCCTCTGTTATATTCGAGTTATACTAGATTGTCTCCATTCAATCTTTAAAAATTAGTGGGGAGATATACTCCTCCCCTGAGTTTTAAAGTTAAGCTGCTGCTGCAACAGTTGCTGTTGAAGACAAAGGTAAATAATACATTGTCCACAAAACTGCACCTGTTCCTGCTGCATCTAGTACATGTGAAATTGTACTTGATCCTGCAACGTTTCCTAATACAAGTCTGCTTGTACCGCCATTTACCATAGATGCATTTCCAATAACGGGAGCATTTGCTGCACCATTAAGAATTTCAGAAATAACACCTGTTAGCATATATTGCGTTCCATCAGCATCTGATGTAATAGTAGTTGCTGCACATAAATCTACTGAATTAGTAGTGTCTCGTAATTTCATCGTTGTAGTTGTAGCTACTGCCGTAGTTACTTCACCAATTAGTAAATTTACAAGAACACTTCCTGTTACAGTAAAGAGATCGTCTGTGCCTGCACCATCGGCTAAATTAGATGTTTTAGTCACTCTAAACCCTAACCCTGGGTGATAACCGCCAGTAGGATCCATAAGAGCTTCTAAACGTTCCAGAATGGAACCATCTACGTTTGCTACTACATTTGTAGTAGCTGCAACATTATTAGCATCATCAATACCTATCATATTAGCAGCTACATCATCTACTTGAGCTGCATAGATCGCTTCTAAGCGTTCTAATACAGACCCATCTCGATTAGCTGCTACGTTAGTAGATGCAAATAGATTATCTGCATCGTCTACACCAATAGCATTTGAAACACTGTCTTGCTCTGCAATAACAGAAACCACGGCTGCAACTTGATCTGTTTCGTCAGCCCAGCGAACATTATCAACGGCTAATGAGCCACTATCTAATGCTGTTGCCTGAGTGTCAGTTCTAAGTAAGCAATCTTGAATAATACCACTTGAAGCAGTACCATCAATATCAATTGCGCCTACGTTTGTTAATCTGTTTTTAACATTGCAACGAAGAATACGTAAATTAACCTGAGCATCACCTGCTGCAGGAATTAAAATACCACCTTCATCGAAATCACCGTCAATTTCGCAATCTTCAATACGACCATTAACCATATCAAAGAGAACTTCAATTGCATGATCCCCGTTACCAGCAGTTGGCATGTAGAAATCGCAATCATGAATATGAAAACGATCTGCATCATTATCTGCTGCACCAATTGTAACGAAATTTAACCCTGTGGCTGTACCTTCACGGAAGGAACAATCATGGATTTCTACGTCTTTAGCAGTAACTGTAATCATTGCGACTTGCGAAGCAACATTACATTTAAATACTAAACCTGAAATTTCGACATTAGCACCACTAACTGGAATATTTGCAGTAGTATTAGTCGCAAAAGTAATAACTGGACGTTTTTCACCTTTACCCATACCAACAATTTTTACATGTGAAACATCTGGAACAATCCCAGTTGCAGTTGTAATAGATTCGGTGTGACCAGGTAATACAATAATTGTATCCCCTCTCCCCGCGCTACATTTATTAATTGCAGCATCAATTGTCGCTAATGGTTGTTCAGGGGTTAAGCCACTATTTCCATCACTCCCGCCTATACCTAAAGGCTGTAATTCAGCAGCGGTTGTGCTGCCATTTACATAATAAGTACGGCCAGCGTGAGGAACTTGAATAGCTAGTCCACCCACCTGTAAACCATCTTTAAATCTTGAATATTTTGATCTTGGCATATCTATTTACCTCGTTATACACCGTAGTACGGTTGTCGGGCCACTTATAAAAGGTCTATAAGTGGCGCAACAAACACGTATAGTTAGGTTAAATCTAAGCCCCTGGAGAACCAAAAATACCTCTAAAATCAGAATGACCAAAAGAACATCTGTATAAAACTTTTGTTCTCATGTTATTTGTATCATGATCATTATCAGTATCTACAACCATATCCTTTCTGTTATAATAAACTAATCCATCTGGACAATCAGTTAGTAAAAACCAAGCGTCAGTGTCCGTTAAATAAGGACTAGCTACTACACCATCTGGAATATAATTAAGGCTCTTTAAAGCATTAATATCATTGTCAGCAGTCGAAACACGTAAAGGAGATTTTAAAATGCGCTGTGCTTCAAAAATTAAATTCACAGGAATAATTAATTTTTTTGCTCGCATTGCAATTTTTAAACCTCTATCATCTTTCGCGTTATGAATATCAATTAATGCTTGTTCTAGAGCAGCTTCAGATAAATCTGCCGCCGTAGTTAATTCATTAGATTGATCTCCCGCACGTGTAGGATGATCCGTTGCACACATTTCTTTACCGTCACCACCACTCATTGTATATGAGGAGTTAAATGCGCGATTAAGAATATTCGCGGCAACTACTTCTTTTGTTCGAAGAGCTGAATATTTTAACGCTTTCACAAATTTTTCGGCATTTGACATCGCAATCCCATCATCCATCATTTCTTGCGTGATTACAAACCCTAGACCATAAGAAATATGTCTATATCTAGGAGTAATGCCTTGATTTGCTGTATCGTAAGACACCGCTGATCCTTCAGGTTTTTCAACCACTAGACCAAAGCTACTTACTAAAGCGTCTTCTTCATAATTACGAGATGAAGCTCTCATTTCAAAAATTTTATCGTAAAAAGATTCCCAATCTTTATATTTAAGCCCAAACCATTCCTTAATGCCGGGGCGTAGATCTTGGGGAAAGGAACCTGTATTCATAATACCCATAAGTTTACACCTCTAATTAAGTACCAGTTGTTGATTTATGTTCATGTTCATTAACCATACATTCCCAAATAGCTTGATTGCCTGTAGCATTTTCACTATTTTTGTATAATCGTAAAACGCGAACTTGAGCCGTTGTGGTTGCTTTAGTACTAGAATCAACTTCCATTTTGGAACGACCTGTAACAGTACTACCCGCAGCAACTATAATATCTGCGTTATTTCCCACATCAGCTACTGCTAGTGCGCCGCCATCTGAATCTTCTTGCATTGCTACAATAACATCAGGGGCATCAGCAACTAGTGCATATCGTAAAGTGCTTGCCTTACGGTATTGCAACGTAAGATCAGAGGGGTCAGCTCTAAATCCGACAACTACTCCTAATAATGCATCACCTGCTGCTGCTTGTGCAACATCAGGTACGCCGTCAGTATCAGCAGATCCGGCGGATTTTACAAAATCGCCTAGATAAACTGCAGTACCATCGGCTGCTGGTATAGAATATTCATTTACCATGCCGTTATAAGGAGCGCCATCTAGATGTTTAATTGGTATCGCACCAAAGGCTGCATCTACATTTGCCATAATTTATTTCTCCAATTTTTATTTATATGTATCTTTCCCTATTTGAATTTCGCCAATTTGTGTTGGAATACCTGTTTTACCTAATGCTTTATCGTTCTCTGTATTTACTTGCTCTTTTTCAGCTTGAATTTCTTTATGAATTTCAACAGGAATTTCACATAACACAAGAAGAATGCCGCCACCAGATGGAGCTGTTACTACACTACCTAATTTATGCGATATAGCTACTTTTGAGTCTCCTACTTCAACTTTTCTCTTAACTGGTTCATAACCGTCATTCATGAATTTTTCTAAATTACCTTCTAAATCTTTAACCCAGCGATAGACAAATCCTGGTCTTTTATATTTCGGGTCAATATATAGAGGTCCTCTCTCATGTAATGGTACTCTGCGTTTTCGCAGACGAGCCACTAACTCTTCTCTTGTTTCTTCTTTTGCAGAAGTTACTTTTACAGATTCTGACTGTACTACTTCTGAGTTCACTTCTACAACTTCTTTTATTACTTTATTAGATTTTTTAGTCATAATTATCTCTCTATTTACCTAAGTTACCTTGTTTATCTAATTCTTTTGCATAACGTTCTAATGTATACCCTGGAATAGTGCGTACAAATTGTTCTGCAATATCTCGTTGTTGTGCCGTCATTTTCTCAACGGCTGAACTACGAGATGATCCTTTTCCGCCACTAGATACTGCTACCGAAGGTGGCATACTTTGTTTTGGATTACTAAATTGATCCGGATATAATTTCTTTACTCTTTCTTCAACTAATTTTAATTGGTCTACTCGAGTTAAATCAGTTCTTGTTTTTAACAGATATTGATCGAAAAATACTGCTGCCTCTGTTATTTCTCTATTTTCAGGTTTATCATTAAACCAAGTACTGTGTTTATCAATAAAATCTTTTTCTTCCTTAGTTAATTTATCCTGAGGAGATCCATTATTTAATTGATCCCTCATATCACTTTTTTGTTTATCTAATGCTTTAACGGTTTCAACATCTCCCGATAAAATTGCCTCTTCTCTCTTTTGTTCAAGAGCTTGCATACCACGTTGGTATGCGGCTTGTTCGGCATTAGACATATGGTCTGAAAGTTTTTTTAATGTATCTTTCATTTCTCGAATTTCCTTATTCCTAGACATTATTTCCTTAATTAATGGGCCGCGGCGTAAATACTCATCGGCACTAACAAATTCTTTATTATCATCCTTAAATTCTGATTTAGGCTTCCAACCTAATTCCATTGCATGTACTTCTACATCCGATAATTCAGAGACTACATCCGCTTTAGTCTCAACTTTCTCTGCACTTACTTCTTTTTCTTCTGACATTTTAACCTCTACTTATTGCGACTATATCTATATCATTTACAATTCTATAATCAACTTTCTCACCATTTTCTTCTTCTATATGTTGCATTCCACCATAACGAAGAAAATATACAGTATCTCCTATTTTAATGGGATTTTGTACTTCATCAGCAAATACTAACGGGCCCATTGATACTACTTTACCTGTAGTTTTTGCTAATTGTTCTCTATCAGCGATTTCGGAGGGCATATAAATTGACCCTACTTTCTCTTCAATTTTACCTACTTTAATAATAACTTTATTACTTAAAGGGACTAACATACTCTATTCTTCTCCTATTTGTTCTAATTTTTCACTAGGAAAAAATTCTTCTACTTCTTTTAGCTGTTCAATTAATTGACACTGTCCAATTAATCTAGCTATATTTTTACATCCTGCATCCGAATAAATTTCTTGAGAATTAAGAATAACATCCCCTGCTTCTTTTTTATATTCTTCTAATAACTCAAACATTAATTGAGTAACTTTATTTTGATACCAATCAGCTAACAGGTGGTGCTTCATTTTTAACCCTCTGTACTTTTCTATCTTCTTCTATATTTCTTGCATCTATAATTTGCTGCGTTATATTTCGATCTAATTCTTTTTCTTTAAGAATCATATCTAATTTCGTTTTTAATGTTTCTAAATGCGATTTATATACATCTAATTGATTGCCAGCTTCGGCTGATTCTGCATCTGCTAATGCTTTTATCGTATCCGCCTCTAATTTAAGAATCTCTGCTTTAACTTTAGCCATTTGAACCGTAGCTTGTTTTTCTTGCAAATCTACTTTTCGACCTTCTAAATCTAATTTAGATGCGGATTCTTCAAATTTACCCTGTAACTCTAATGCTTCTAACGGAGGCGGAGCATTAGTGTCTTCTGGTTTAATTATTTTTTCTGGTTCTGATACATCTAACGCTTTTAAGAACCGTGTTAAAATTTCTTTACGATTAACTTCTGGATCATCAATGATATTCATCATAGCTTGAACTTTAACTAATCTTTGTGCGTCACTTGAGAAATTAGGATCAGCAATGGGTAATATATCTATTGACTCATTTGCATAATCTTTTTGAGCGATTGCAAATTCATCGTCCAATATCGTAATATACTCATAAGGATCTAAATAAATCTTATTAAGTTTAAATATCTTTTGAAACTCGTCTTTCATACTTCTATATAAGCGTCTTTGAATAGAATTAAAGATTTTTAATCCTTGTTCAACTAAGGTAGCTACTGTACTGGCGGGCGCCCTACTTGCTTGCTGTTTACCACTTAATACATCTGTAGCAGATGATAAATCTCTTCCTGTTTGGATTAAAAGAGATAATAATTGATATAAAACAGTTGATGGTTCTCGATATTCAATTGGCACAATGCCTTCTTTAATACCGATAAGCCCTACTGTTTTAACTCGTTTCCATTCTCCTGGATTATGTAAAGATTGTCCGGAAGGTAATTTAATACGTGCATCAATATAACCACCTCTTAAATTGGCTAATGTTCCCGAATCTATTAATTGATTTAAAATTGTATTAATAGTTTCATTTAGGTGCAACATTAAGGTGCCAAAACCCATACTATGGAATTTACCGTCAGGGGATGGTAAAAAATGGTAATCTGTAAAATAATGAATTGGTTCTATTCTAGTCACTTCATCAGATGAATTAAATCTAATATCGCTCTCAGTATATCTAGCAATAATGCGTATTACTTGATGATCTTCTTTCAGAACTGTAACAATATAGGGTTCTTCATACCCATCATCGTCTAAATCTAAATAACGATGCTGCTCAATTATTTCTATCGCAGGGTCAAGATCATCTGTTTTGTATTTTTCTACTAATTTATCTACGCTTTCTTTTCTATATATTCCTGCACGAGAACCCTCAATTAATTCATTTAAATGCAATCGAATACAATGACTAATGCGGCGGGCTTGCTTTAATTCGGCCACTTCTGAATTAACAAATAAATCTTCATAATTACATAGAACACTGCGTATACGTCTTTGTAATGGGTCAAAGAATGTTTTTTTACATAAAAAGCCAACATTTGGTAATAATACTAATAATTTATCTAATAATTGTTCCCATTCTGAGGATTGATACAAAAGCTGATAAGACATATGTCTAGAGATTCTATCGGCTAATTTTTCTTTCTCTCCGGTTGGGTCAGTACCTATAATCGCAGCTTTAACGATTTTACCATCTTTAATTAGTTCTGGATAAGTTCTTGCTGCAAACTGATAGCAAGCATTAGTAATTAGAGGAAACTTAATATTGGCCGATCTAGGTAGTGGGTAATTTTTAGGCTCTTTTGCTAGTTTTGATAACTTTTGAGCTTCTTCAACTTGCATAGACCATTCACTGCATGATCTTTTATCTTCGTCAAACCCAGTTATTACTTTTTTACCTATTTCTGCTAACTTATCATCATCTAATTCGGGCGTTAAATCTATTTTCTTTGAATATTCTATTAATATAGACTGCGCTTGCTCTTCGTACTCAACCATGTTTACTTCAGTTTCGGAACCAAGTTCAGTCGGATTCATGTATTCGTCTACAGCATTCTCATCAACATATGGAACTTGTGACATGTCTTGCGACATATCTTGTGACATTTCTGGATCTTGGTAATTAGGCATTAATTAATATCCACATACTTCTGAGCGACCAGTTGAATATATCGTATCTGAAACATCATCATCTTCATCCATAGGATAAGGTTGCATAACATCCATTCCAGTCATTATTAAATATCTAAATGTATCCATTAAATGGTCATGTGATTTAACTACTTTTATCTCACCGCTTTTCTTTTCTTCTCTGCGGTAAATTCTATATTCTGCAAGAAAATGTTGTAAAGTAGAAAAAATCTTACATCTTCCTGTTGATAATCTTTGATAACATTCTAAAATCCCAGGCTCTACTGAATTATTTGCTAAAGATAACTCTAAACCTAATTTAGAATATTCATCTAATAAACTTAAACCGTCTTTTTGCCCTCTCCCCCTAGCAGCAGGGTCTATAACGCCTGCGATCCAAGGGCCTCTCTGTTTTATAGCATCTGCATGAACTGAGGGTTCTGCATAACCCCTATAGTACTCGGAGTATAAATACCAAGTATCTTCTTGTTCATTATAAGCACCCCAAAGTGCTGCTGTTTTCTTCCAGCCTACATCCATTCCGTAAGCTCTAGGCCACTCTTTCGGAATCTCAAAAGGGCGAACTACTATATCAGATTCTGGAATTGGGTATATTGCACCTGTTCCTAAAGCTGGTAATCCTTTACTTCTTGCGTCTCTCTCATTAGGTGCATAACTTTCGAGAAGAGTTTTCTTATCCTCTTCTGAAAGGTGTGGGGCATCTTCCCAAGTGAGGTTAATTACCCATTTTGCCACTTGAAAACTCCTTTACCTAAGACTCGATATGTCTGCGAAACGACAATATATTGTATATTTACCTAATATATCACCATCTTGAGTTACTGATATGGGTTTTCTAATACTAATTTGTTTTTTATCTTGTAATGAATCTTTAATTAACGCTTTAACTGCAGTTTCTACATCCATAGGGTGCATAACACCTACAGCATAAGTTATATTTGGATAGTTAATTTTATTTATAGTGACTGCAGAACTATTATTTTCTATTTCTGGATTAATATAAATGTCATTTAAATTACAATAAACATTAAATTCCTCTTGAGCTTTTTTAGTAAGAATCTGTACTAAAGATTGTATAGGTTCACCTTCTTTTTTAATAAAAAAATTACTCATAAACTCTAACCTCTCCGTGACCATCAGGGGGGAATTGTCCACCAGGTAAAAAACTCAATACTACGTCTGATAAACCTTGCACAGGAGTAAATGTACACATAATTATTCCATTGGTAGTCATAGTTCTTGTTAAACACTCTGAATAAATCTGTGTTCTATGGGGCTCTTCATCTAAATGAATAACATGCATAGAAGTTCCCATAAATGCTTCTACTTCTTGAATATAAGCTTTAAAGGAAAGTTGACTTGTTCCTCCAGAAGCATGTTTTACATAAACATCATGAATAGCATCTTGTGTACCTGGCTGAGACGTTACTCTAATAATACAATCTTTAGGTATCATTCCTGTACCTAAATCATGTCTTGGGCCTAAAAGATATCTTTGTAAAATATCCCTAGTAGTCTCATGAGTTGTTCCTACCGACCACGCTTGGATAGGCTCATCAAATCTTTTACCTTCCCACCACGGAAACTTATCGTATAAACCAGTCAAATGTAACGCCATCTCAAAGGATGCAGCTAAAGATTTACCAGATCTATTTGCAGCTATTAACGCTCTTTCTTTATAATGCTTACCTGCTTTAAAAAACATCATGTGTTTTTTATATGCATCCCTACTTAATTTACCAGTCTCGGGGTAATAACTAAAGATCTTATTTTCTCTTTCCCTTCTATTGTTTTCTTCTAATACAAGTAGTAATTCTTCTTTATCGCTTCTACTTAAATCTTGAAGATCATTCATTTTTTAACCCTTTAACTGTGCTTCTAGGGTCTCTTTTTAAGTATTCTTTAATAAAGTCTTTTTCAGTAGACATCATTAAAGTTCTAGGATCGCCACATTTAGTGCAAGGAAAGATGAATAATCGTTTATGATGATATTCTAATCTCTTAATTATGCCCGTATCAACAATATATTCATTGATATCTTTGCAATGTTCACAATAATAATATCTGACTGCTAAAGAATCGAAATTCATTCTAAAAATGTTCCGCCAGAGCCAGAAGAATAGGTTTTCTTCTTAGCTGCGATAATAACCTTTAATGCATCGTCAATTTTCTTATCTAACTCTTCTTTAGAGAGCTTTTTAACACCGTCTATAAGTTCAATCTTCTGATTATTAGCTTCAACCCAATCTTCTTTAAATCGACATTTCATGTAATACGACCATGCCATCGGGTTAAACTTATTTAAAATACCTTTAAGACCTTTTTGACCCACGTCTTCCCAATAAGCTTCTGCTAAAAGTATACCTAATTCCTTAGCTGCTTTAAATTCAGGGTGAGTATGAGACCATTCGGTAATCGTATTTTTATTAATTTTAAATTCTGCGGCTACTTGAGTTAAACTCTTACCTTCTTGCATAAGTTTTAGCAATTGCTCTGGAAATTCTTCTTTATATTTTAACATTGCTTTAATCTCTTCTTTTTATTTTTTCAACCGTGCGGTAGCCTGCTAACCCTAATAAGCTGACACACATAGCAATTAACTCTTCGGTATTAAATTTTGGCAACTCTGGTGCCGGAAATCCTAATATGACTATTAACCAATTAAAAATGGGCATAATAACCCATGCCCATGCTAAACCAAATCCACACACCCAACCTAAAAAGGGGCGCCAGCCAGATATAAATTTATCTGGATTAGCGGCCTCTACCTTATTTATGTCTAACTGCCCTTTTAAAAGCTCAAATTGCTGTGCTTCGCGTGCCATTTCAGCAGCAATTCGGCGTTTTTCCGATTCTGATTTATCAGGGAAGAATTTGTCGACTATTCCTTTAAAAAGAGATCCTAATGCAGTTTCTAAGATTGGGAGCATATTATTCTTATTATTTTACCCATTTAGTTACATAAAGTGACACTTAGTGTTATCTTTGGTTCGCGAATAGCGAACGTTATTATTCTTGAGGACAGGACTTATAGAGTAATTCTATCCTTCTTTGTTAAGGAAGGATTGCTGACTGAACCTAGTACAGCGTAACTCGTGCCTAATACCAGTGGGTTCGTGGTTATCCTCAATTAGAGGAAATTTTAGGCTTGCCCTAAGCATCTCCCCCAGATAATACATATGGCTACCATAAAGGTAGCCACTAAGTTAAAAGTGGGCAGCGTTTATCTGCCCTTATAAATATCCCTCTTTATAGGGACTAATGCGTTCTTCACGCCCGTAGGTTCTGTTCTCCCGAGTCACTAGTCTCGTTTCCTAGCGTCATAGTTGACTTATCCCACAACCGGAGGCTTCATGATGAAATTTATTAAGTAATTTTAGTACAATATTTCACCACTTGTAGTAAGTGTAGCAGATAAAATGAATATTGTCAACAGGTAATCTAAATATATTTTCTATTTACTGTCATTTTTTGACAGTTACGAGCAATAACTACCTTTAGTTCCCACTCTTCGTAATGTCAAATATGGACATATGTGTCGATTACAAGTATTACAAACTCTTCTTAAGAAAACCTTAAGATTACTTGAAAATTTGACCTCGTATAGAGCTGACCACCTATACCACTACAAATCAACCCCACCCCTATGGGGGGTCTAGGGGGTGTTAAAAATACCTTATTCTAGGCAGAATAAATCACCTCTGTCAAACGATCTTAGTAGCACTAGTAGTCACCTACTAGGTCATCATTACGCTGGCTAAAGGGGCGATAATGGAGCATTAAAGGGCATAGTTATAACTCATTGATAGTTGGTAGACATATGCACTATTAATCATATAGTTATAACCTATTGTATATACTATGATTATATATGTGTATGTACTGTTGTGCCGGGGATACATATCTTATTAGTGGCACGACATAGAATATGTAATACTATATCATCCGCTTTGTTATATATGTTATAACCACTATTGGCACTCACAATATCCTTCTGTGTGTCAATAAACCCTATAATTAGGGTATTAACGGATAGTACTTACTTTGAGCAGTAGTTCACGTATTGAATGAACTATTGACCATTATGTGTACTTGATTACTAAATAATATTAGTAATATTGTATACTTATTTAGTTGACAATGTATAGAATAAGGTTGACAATCCCCTATAACGGATAAGTCTATGTTTATCCGACACAAAGGATAAAATACACACGGTATTGACATTTTTTATAAGAGGTATATACTGAAGGTATAAAGAGGAGTATTAATCATGACTACTATCAAATATTATAGGTTTATACCTACATTACAAATAGTTAAGCTTAAAAAAGATCATCAAGAACATAACGTATTTATCACAATATACGACCATGTTGAAGGTAGTTTAGAATCTTCTGATCAAGCTAAGGCTATTGTGAAACGTTGGTTACAAGATCACTACGGATACTGTGTAATCCATGAAGAGGTAACAAACAAAAATATTAAGATATGTAATCATAAGAAGTTTATCAAAGATATGCACAATCTTAATCTAGAGGTTGTAGTAAAACAGAAATAATCACTCTTTAAAGATAAGATAACCTAAAATAAATAAAACTACAATATATACATAAACTAAGCACATAACGGTTATCATAATAGTATTCCTCTATTTCTTTAATATAAGGCAACAAATGAGTACCGCAGCTACGACACAATAAGCAACAAACGTAAGAAGAACCAAACCTAATGTCATTAACATATACTATTTCCTCTTATAATCATTAACATAGAAACCCTTACCTTTAAACTTAAGTAATAAGCTAGTTCTCCCTGTAATCTTTTCCATTTCAGCGCCACATTCACAGAGTTGTATCTCTGATTTAAAGTTCTTTTGTAAGACTTCTTGTACAATACCACACGCAGGGCACTGAAAATCATATATAGGCATAGATAAATACTACCCCACTAGGATATAAGCTACACAACTCTTTAATCTTCGTATAAATCATTTAAACATCCTACATGAGCATAACCATCAGATACTCTTTCATAACTTTGAGTATAATAGATCTCATCTCTACATATTTTACATATACTTAACATGGTCCTATCTCCTCTTTTTCATACTACGTCTAAAGACATACCTTGCTCCTGGATACATATAATATAGCTTATCTTGTTACTAATGTACAGCTTTATATGCTTTAGAGCTAGTTATATCTGGTAGACAATAAGTTAGAATCAAGAACCTTATCGTCTATCTCCCTTCTCCCTTAGTACCTGGACACAGTATTACTACTATGTGATCTATCCTCCTGATTATTTCATATCCTATCTTACGTATAATATTATCAGCCACTGTATTTACCTACCCTTGCTTTATAGGTGATGGACAGTTAACCATCTTCTCTTTCCTTGATGACAGGGCTCTTAACCCCAGTATGCATTTTAGGCTGTTTCGTAATCCTTAGGCTTCGTCTTTTGCATCATTAGACTGTCTTATCTAATGCTATGTAAGGTAGTGAACAATCATACCCCATAGTAAAGCCTTATACGTATATTGCTCCTGAATACTTAACTATATACCATAATCCTTTATTTGTCAATGGGGTAAATAAATATATTTTAGACACTGATAATTTTTACTCTACCTTAAAATAGCCTTAAAAGATATTTTTTAATAGAGGGCTTGTATTTTTTAATAGGTATGGTATTATTAATGGTATGAGAGTATCCTCTATACCTAGTGCCTACCTAGGCTCTCAAAGTAGGCAAGAATTAAAGAGGAGTGAAGATAATGGCCTTTAAAAGAATTCTACCGTGCCCTTGCCAGTTATACAACCCTATTTGGGAAGAAGAGTGGTGGGCAATTGATTACATAGGAGAGTTTGAATTTTGCAGTGATGAATGTAAACAATTGTTTGATTTAACGAAGGGTATTGTTAATAAAATTACAGAGGAGGGTTCTTAATGTGCTATAAATATCGTTATGAATGTGAATATAATCCTAATATTCTCCATAAAGCACATGTTAAATTTAAAAGAGTTAAATGGGAAGAGGGGAAGTATTGTTTAGTACATGATGCCGGAAACCCTTCTGACTTAGATAGTCTTTATATAAATGATAGTATTGAAGATAAGGTTTATTTAACTCAAGTAGAAGCATATGAAGAAGACTTTGATAGGAACCCAGAATATCACGGTTGTAAAGACTGGAGTATGGCAAGAGAAGAAGAAGTGATATGGGAAATGCCTTATAGCGATCTTAATGACGAGCAGAAAGAATATGCTCGTTATCTATTAATGATGATATAGAGGTTATATGAATATTTATTCTCCAGTATTTATTATAAGTATATGGAAAGATAGTAATTCTTTAGAAGAGAATAGGAATAATCAGTTATTACTATCTAAATTCTTATGGAAGAAAGGTATAGAATACAATGAGATAGCATCATGTAAGCAGAATAATATTGGAGAAAGTTTTGCTTTATATGATGAACAAATAGTGCAAAATATTGTAGATATTTATAAGGAAGATTATTATATGGCGTTAGACGCTAATAGATTCGCTACATTAAACGATCATAGAGGGGGCTTAGTACAGATATTAGGTAAATTAATGTCGTCCATAGAGCAACCTGAAGCTTCTGATTGGCTGTTTGATAAAATCAATAAGTTATATTATTACTACTAATTAAAAGAGGTTCTTATGCGTAATAAATTGAAGGTAAGAAACATACCTAATTACAATAAAGAGTCTAAGATATTGTATAGATTATATAAAGATGGAAAGTGTGTGCAAAGAACATATTCCATTTTAATGAATGAATATGGAGAGCAATTAAAAACAGTAAAAGAAGCCATTCAAAGTGACTTAAAATTTTTTAAATTAAACCCTTTACGAAATTACGATAGGTGTGATATTCTTGTAAATGGGGAATTAATAAAACGAATTAAGTTTGCAATAAAGGAATATGAGAACGGTAATATAACAACTCTATTGGTGGAAGAGGAGTTAAATTAACTATGAAATTTATGATAATGATCATGAAAAAATGGAATGAGGGTTATCAAATAGTAGCATTTGAAAATAATACCATATCATTTGAGTTATGGGGTATTGCACTTACTAAAGAGATTGCGATTAATCGAATGAAATTTATAGTAAATTATTTATCTAATAAACATTGGAATTTGGAATATAATACCAGTGAGGCTAACCCCGTAGATCAACATATAACAGTGTGGCCCAATCCTTTAGAGTTTCAGCAATTATTTAAAGGCATATCAGAAATGGGTAAAATAAAATGAGTATAATTATTACAGCATTTGGTATATGGCTTATGTTATTGTCATTAGTGATATTAATGAGTATTTATGATTAGAGACGAATATATCTTTTTACAAAGATGCAAAGCATGTGATGGAATCATTTCCGATGAATTTCTTCTATTATTCAAATTTGACGAGGATTTAGAGCTATGTGAGAATTGTTTTGATGAATCCTTATTAGAATAAATGAGAGAATAATAATGTACCCTAAAAATAAAGTAACTAAAGTGATAGATTTATGGAGCAAAGATTTTATTAGGTTATTGGATTTAAAATCCTATACAATCTGTTTTCATGTAATGCACTCTAAATCAAAGAAGTTAAAACAATATAAATTAAGCGATAAGACTAGTTGTGCAATAAGCTTAACAAATAATAAATGCGCTGATATTTTGATTTATTATGATTTACAAAAAGATTATGAAGATACCGTAGCGTCATTATTTCATGAATTATTACACGTAAAGTTTTATTCTCTAACTAATATGGTAACTCTTAAGGCTGCACTGGCTTTTAAAGAAGAGGAAAAGATTGTGTCTAATTTAGAGGACGTATTTATGACTTTCTTTTTTGATAAAGATTTAAAGCCAAGGGGGATTTAATGGCAACCACTAACCGCAGGGAATCATGTGATTACTGTGGTTCCAGTAATAATGTTTGTTTCTGGACTGATAACTATGGCAAAGAGCGCTCTCGTTGTCAGACACCTAATTGTGAGTACAATAGTAATAAAAATATGTCACAAAATGTTACATCTTTTGTGACAAATACTAGAGATACCTCTATGATTAATAATAATTTAATTACTTCTGGTTATTTTGAGGGCCTAGAAGATAGGGGTATATCAGTAGATACATGTAGAGCATTTAATTATCAGGTTCTTACATTAAAAGGAAAGAAAGCACATTTAGAAAATCATTATAATAAGAATGGAGAATTGTGCGCTCAAAAAGTAAGATTAATCCCTAAAGAGTTTTATTGGCAAGGCAACAGTAATGAATGTGTTTTAGGGCACGCCCCATTCATTATTGGTGCAAAGGAAGCTATTATTTGTGAGGGAGCCATAGATGCAATGAGTTTATATGAAGCAGACATTGGAGAGGGAACTATTAAGGGAGATATTTTTTATTTAACTGGGGGAGCAGGCTCACAAACTAAATCAGAAATTAAGCGCAACTATAATATATTAAATAAATATGAAAAACTTATATTTTGTTTTGATTCTGATGATGCAGGTATTACAGCGCTTAAAGATGCTTCTAGATTATTCACCCCCGAAAAGATATATACTATTGAATTGCGATACCATGATCCGAATGAGTATTTAACGTTAGGTACTAGAGATGCATTATTAAAAGATTGTTTAAATTATAAACAATATGTACCATCTTCAATTGTATTACCAACTAAAGCAGAACTGTTAAAGAAAGATACAAAAGGATTATCGATTACTTTTCTCCCACAATTAAATGGTGTCATTAGAGGTGTTAAATTAGGGCGTATCTATACTTTACTTGCGGGATCAGGAATTGGGAAGAGTAGTTTTACTAGAGAATTAGGATATGAATTACTTAATTCAAATGAAGATTTAAAACTTGGGGTAGCGTATTTAGAGGAGCCCGTTCGCTTATCTGGCTTAGGGTTTATTGCAATAGATAATAATCTACCTTTATTTGAATTAGAGGAAGATCCGGAAGTATTAAAAGAAAAATTCGATATCTCCTACGAGAAGTATATTAGATCTGGAAGAGTGCAATTTATTGATGCTTCTTTTATGTCCCTAAATGGCGATGAGTTGTTGTATAATTTGCAATGTCTGGTAAAATTAGGAGGGTGTAAATTATTAATATTAGATCATATGTCTATGATAACTTACGATATGGGGGGAGAGCAAGGAGAAAGAAAAGATATAGATATCCTTATGAAAAATTTAAGAAAATTAGCTCATGATATGAATGTTAGTATTATTAATGTATGCCATTTAAAACGGCCTTTTAGAGGCCAATCTTGGGATGAAGGAAGAGAAGTGCACATGACTGATGCTAGAGGAAGTGCTGCTATTGAGCAGCTTAGCGATGTTATAATAGCGCTTGAACGTAATATGACAGATGATATTGAAAAGACAAAAACAAAAGTGAAAGTATTAAAAAATCGTATAACAGGCTTGACAGGCTATGTGGATAACTTGTATTATATAGAAAACACAGGTAGGTTAGTAACCGTAGATAAGTTACTAAAATGAAGAGGTGATTAATCGATGCAGCCAACATCAAATACTTGTATAGTTGTAGTTAAGGATAAAGATGGTAAATTAGTTTTTGGTGCCGATAGACGTTGCTCTTGGGGTATGCAAAAGATGCAAGAAATGCCCGGGGCTAAAATTACAAAAAGAGATAAAGTTATTTTAGCAGGCACTGGCGATGCTTATTTATGTGATTTAATTGTTAAATACATGCCCATTCCTAAAAGAGGAAGAAAAGAATTTGTGTTTGATTATGTTATGGGTTCTTTTTATAATGCAGTAGTGGCTTGTTTACAAAAAAGACACATGTTAGTAAATAGTGAAGTTAAAAATTGTAGTTCCTCAGAGATTCTTATAGGGATTTCTGGAGAATTATTTTCATGTTGTGTTCATGAAAAAGGTATTCATATTAATAGATTATCTTTACCCTATGCAACGGGTTGCGGAGGATTAATGGCTTGGGGCGCCCTATTAGCATTAAACTATATGTGTAAAGATGACCATATTGAAAATGATTTGCGCGTTGCATTGAGTGTCGCTGCAAAAGTATCCCCTGGTTGTGACGATAATCTTGATATAATTAAAGAAGATTAAGATGACTACTATTCTAGGTAAAGGATGTTATTGTTGTTTGTGTTTTAGCCCTATTGATGAAACAACTTGTACGGTTATCAATGGAGAAAAATGGGATACGTGCCATGATTGTGAAAAAAAAGATAAAAATCAATATAGAGAGGTTTTACACTTATTACGTAAAGAGAATCAATTATTAAGATTAGAAGTATTAGATCTTAAACAACGGCTAGAAGGATTAGAATAGTGGAATTAGATTTAATGAATTTTATGTTATTTGCTGGGGGATTTGCAATAGGAATCTTGTTAGCTATGATTGATAATGGGGATATATGAAAATATTTGTAGTAATGAAAGTAAAAGATATGAAAGTTAAGAAGAAAACTTGGGTTGTTGATAAAGCTTATACTAATTATGACGATGCTATGAAAAGAGAGGATAGGTTACACTGTTGGAAAAACAAATCTGATTATCATTGGCGAGCTATGTGCACAGCAACAACACCTGTTTTAAGAACAGAGAGGTCAGAAACATATATTATTAAGTCTACTCTTAGAGGTAAGATCTAATGGGTAAATGTGAGATGTGTCACAAAAGTGTTACAGGTTTATTATCAGCAGTAGTTATTACATCTCTTAATAAAGGTTACATTGAAGTATGTAATAAGTGTTTAAATGATAATAAGATTATTAATAATCAAAAAGAATACTTAGAATCTATTTGGAGTAAACATGAAGAGGCTTAATAGAGTACTTAATGTTAGTTGGACGGATGTGAAAGGTATCCAGAATTTTACTTGGGGAATTTATTTAGTTGAATATAAGGATAAGATTTATACTGCTTTAGATATGGGAGAAGGTAAAATAGACTTAGTTGCAGAACATAAAGATATTGAATCTGGAATAGAAGCATTGACGAATAATATTAATGATGTAGGAAAACAATTATGATTAAATCTGGTGATTTTATAAATTTTACTGATGATTTAAGAACTTTAATTAAAACAAATTGTCAAAATCCAAACGGTTCTTATAAATCTAAAGACGAGTTAATAAAGGATATTGAAGTCTTAGATGCTTTAGCCCATTTGATTTTTGATGTTGAGCGAATATTAAAGGGCAACAGATGAATATATTAAATAAATGGTTTAAAAAAGAAGTTAAAGAATTGGCGGATGAGGCCAAGAAAGCAGAGGATTTACTAGATAAGGTAAGTGATAAAGTATCATTATTGAGGCAGTCTAGAAAATCTACTATATTAAAGAGTGCTATAGAGGAGTTAATTAATCGGAAAGTAACACTGATAACTCGCCTTCCACAAGTATGGAGCATCTATAATGAGCACGAGCTTATAAAAATTAATAAAGAAATTGATGAATTATTAGATGAGATTGATAATTAATGAATATCTACTTTGTTCGCACATCAATCTGGAGATTAAATAGATCATTTGCACATATTGCAGATGCTAAGCGATATTTAAAGCAGTTAAATAATCAAAGACATTATAAGAATATAGAGAAGATATTGTTACTAAATGGGAATAGAATATGAGTAACTCTTTTGAGGGGGAGATGGTAGAAATAATATGTAAACATATTGTAGTACTATATTTACACACTATTTTAATTGAATTAATACTTATTTACGCAGTGTTGACTTTATGATAAATTTAAACTATATTGTTATAGATTTAGAAACAGGGATTCAGGAAAAGTTTGGGAGGAAAGCCAATCCTCAATATAACGAGATAGTTGCTTTGGGATTATGTAAGCTTAATCAAGTGGTAAGTATTTATAAAGATCAGCCAAATCATTTATGTAAATGGTGGACGTATTTACAATGTATTGATTTATTAGTGGGGCATAATATTAAATTTGATTTATTATATTTATGGAAAACTCCTCAGTTACAAGATTGGATAAAGCAAGGCGGTAGAATATGGGATACTATGCTTGCAGAATATATTTTATCTGGGCAAAGACATAAATATCCTGCACTTAGAGATATTGCAGTTAATAAATATGGTTGGAAAGAGAGATCTAAACATATTGAAAATTTATTATTTAATCGTGATGATTGTTGGAATGATTCTAATAAAAGTGATTTATATAGATTGTTTTATTATTTAACTAAAGAAGAAGTTTATAAATACAAAGATATGGCAGATTTACCTAAAGAATTAGTATTAGAGGATGTGATGAATGATGTGTTAGCTACTGAGCAAGTGTATCTAGGTCAAATTAAGAAAGCTGAAGAATTTGGAATGACTAAATTAATTGAATTACAGATGGATGCGGTGCTAGCTACAACTGAGATAGAGTATAATGGTATACATGTTAATAAAGATATATTAACAACAAATAAAGAGTTATTAGGTATTGAGTTATTTGGAGTAAATCTTCAATTAATAGATTTAGCTAAGAGGTACTGGATATGAAATTAATCAGAAAAAGAAAAATTCTTACTATTAAACAATTAGAACGCATACCTAGACATCAACTATTACTTCTATGTGTTAGGATTCAAAAAGCATTAGAAAATACTACGAAATATAAACCAATTGATAGGAGCCTTAGAAAAGATGATTACATTTGTATATAAAATTTATGACATATTAAAAAATTCTTCTTTGAATATTGATTATTCTCAAGAAGGAAAATTTACTTGTTACGCATTAGGATTTAAAAAAACAGGCAATTTAAAAGAGGATCGTAGATATAGGTATAATTTAATACATGGCGCTATTCCAAAGTTATTATATACAAAATTGCCCCACCCTGTATTTAATGTTAATCCTGAATATACTAAAGTAGTTATTAAAACAATTCAATATGCTGTAACAAAAGAAATAGAGACAGTAAAGTGCTGGCTCAGATTTGAAAAGGAAAATATAAATGTTGAATTATGAATGTGATTGGTTATTTTATGCTATAGGTGGGTTAATGATTTTATTATTTATTAGTGAGTTATTATAATGAAAATAACAATAGAATTCAACCTTAACAAGTCTGAGGACGCACAAGCCTATTTAAGAGCGCTTAAAGCAGGCGCATTGTGTGCGGCTCTCTATGATATTGGCGAACATATGAGGGGAGTTGAGAAATATGGAAAAGCCCCCCTGACTAAAGAAGAATTTTGGGAAATTGTACATGGTCATAATATTGATTTAGATGAGTTATATTCATGAAGTATATTAATTTTATAGGTATGTTATTTGTATTTGGCTTTATATTTTATGCTTATCATATGCAAGTAAATGGTCATCAACATGAAAGAATAGAGTGTTGGAAAGAGTCAGGTATTTTATGGCATACTATAAGTGGTGATCTAATTTGTATTAAGGCGGGTGTAAAATGACTAATACTAAACAATTATCTCATAATGAAAAGCTGAGATGTGTTTTTGAACTTGCTAAAAAACATAAATTAATCAGTGCAGATAAAGATTATGATAAAGGTTTAAATAGTTTATTATTAGGGGGCATGGCTTGGTTTTATCCTGAGAGATATGCAAAAATAATTAATTTATGGAATAAAAAGAATCCTAATAATAGGATAGATTAAATGAGAGAGATTAAGTTTAGAGTTTATGATCCAATAACTGAAGAATTAACTAAACCATTAAATATAGGTGGAACTAGTGTTGCTCTATGTATGTACCCCAATGCTGTTGTACAACAGTATACAGGATTAAAAGATAAGAATGGTAAAGAGATATATGAGGGCGACATAATTATTGACAGTGTGTTTGAACCAAATCAGTTTGACCATCAAATTGTTGATGAATATGTATTTAATATACTTGATAAAATAAGACTTTGTTATAATCCAAAAGGCGAACGTTCTAAATATATAGAAGTAATAGGTAACATATACGAGAATCCGGAGTTATTAAAATGAAACATAAAGAAGATTATAATAAATTACTAAAACCTTTTGAGATTTTACAGCCTGAATTTAAACTTTTTAATGGTATTACTCCTCCATTTTTTTCAGTACCAACTACGAGCGTAGAGGGGGGCGGTATTAGGTATACCCCTTGTCATCAACTACATAGGGTTGCATCTCTTAAATTAGAAATTTTTTTTCTTGATGGGGCAGTGACAAAATCAGCATTTGTGCGCATACCAAATTTAACTGATTTTATAGAACAATTAAAAATTTTACAAGATCGTTGGAAGATATCATGATAGAATTTAATTTATCATCTAATGAGCATATAAGTTGTCTTCTTTTTGGAGGAGAATTAAAGAAGGAAGTTATTGAACCTATTAGTGATGAATTTGGAAAGCCTGTTGTATTTAAGACTGGGGAACGAATAGGGCAATTAAAAACTAAAAAAGTAAAGAAAATTATTAAGATTAAAGGATTGGGATTAAAATCGTTAGATGAGTGGAAAACAAAGAAAGAAGGCATCTATAGTGTAGATGATGAAGTTTTATCTTATTTTGCTTCAGAGAATTTTAGAAATCAGACATTGATTCGTAAGCATTATAATGCAAATATTGCTTCTAATTTTTGTAAATTACTATTAGATAATAGACGAATATCTAAGCAACTATCTACTTATTACAATCCAATTGAATCATTATTATATGAGGATAGTTGTGTACGGGGTTCATTTATTCATGTGGAGACAGAAACAGGGAGATTATCTTGCAGAAATCCTAATGTTCAAAATCAACCTAAATCTTTTGAATCAAATGTAAAACAACATTTTACATCTAGATTTAAAAACGGTAAGATACTTGAGGTTGATTTCAAACAATTAGAAATTGTGGTTCAAGCATGTTTGTCTAAAGATAAAGCTTATATACAAGATATAATTAATGGGGTAGATTTTCATATCAAACGTTTAGCTGCATCCGAGGAAGTTCCATATGCCTACGTGGTTAATAAAATTAATTCTAAAGATCCAGAATGGGTGCAAAAGAGAAGCACAATAAAAGCATTTTCTTTTGCAAGAGCGTATGGTGCTGGTGTTAAAAAAATTAATCAATTATCCGGTATCTCTGAAGAAAAAATTTATGATTTAATTAAAAAAGAAGATATTATGTACCCACAGTTAGCAGTATATAATCGGAGATTAGAAAACTTTGTTAATGCCCATATAGAAGGTGAATGGGGATATTATATTGGTCCAACCAATAGAAGATATTATTTTAAAATACAACCGGCGCCTTTGTGGGCTCAAAGACGGGGGGAAAAATATTCTTTTAGTCCTACAAAATTGAAGAATTATATTGTGCAAGGCACTGCAACTGCAGATATTGTGTTAATCATGTTAGGAAAATTGTTTAGAGAAGGTATTCAGCATAGGGATAAGTTCTTGATTGTAAATACAATTCATGACAGTGTTGTATTTGATTGTAAAGAAGAATATGTAGATTTTACTTGTAGTTGGATCAAAAAAGTATTATCATTAACTAATGAGGTAATGAAAGATTTATTTAATTTAAATCTCCCTATTACTATTGATAATGATATTAAAGTTGGAGATTCTTGGTGGGAGTGTGGATTATGATACACGTATTAAATGAAAAAACTGTTGTTGATTTAGCTAATGAGATTGGATTAGAGAGGAATTGTTTTGGCTATGTTGAAGCAGTAAGTAAATGTAAAGAGCGTAATATTTATTGTTTAGAATCTGATGAAGTTAAGGATAAATTAATAAAACTATATAGATGTATTTATTAAAAGAGGTAAGAATGAAAATTACCATTACCAGTTCGACAAATTATTCAACGTATAAAGTTAATATGG
>C687J35021_10000159_pt1 | contig 48748 bp, 73 predicted proteins | sample RifCSPhighO2_12_FD_35021 | JGI IMG/M metagenome (IMG submission 35021) | reverse complement strand
AGCAGCGCCAAGCTCGATGCGCTCACCAGCGTCGGCGGCGATCTGTCCATCCACAGCAGCGCCAAGCTCGATGCGCCTGCGCTCACCAGCGTCGGCGGCGACCTGTCCATCTACAGCAAAGGCGCATTGACCGCAGGCAGGCTCTATTGCGGCGGATACGACAAATTCCGCGTGATCGACGGGATTGGCTGCGTCGTTCTCTCCGAAAAGAAGCAGGACAACGTAACGGTCCTGATGTGCCGACGCTCCGAGATTAAAAATCAGAAGGTGATCGGCGAGAAATTCTACGTTGCGCAGAAGGGCTCCGACAACGCCCACGGCAAAACCATCGCGGAAGCGATCCAAGAACTCCAATTCAAGATCGGCCCGCGCGATGTCGAGCGATATCGCAACATGCCGCGCGACACGAAGAAGTCACCGTCCGAATGGGCGCTGGTCTATCGCATGGTCACTGGAGCCTGCCAGTACGGGGTGGCGAGATTCATCGAAGCGCAGGGCAAGCTCAAGCAGTCTTACACGCTGACGGAAATACTCGCTCTTACCAGGGGCCAATACGGCCACGATAGGTTCGCCGAGATCGTCAAAGCAAACCGCAGCCTAACAACCCGCGCCGCTCTCGCCGCAGCAAAGGAGCCCAGGTGATGCAGTTCAAAATTCTTGAGGTTAGAGACGAAGGAACGCACATCCCGGTGCTCGCGATGCGGATGCTCGCTGAGAACGGCGTGCAGGGCTATTACGTTCACGGGCGATGCGGGTATCCGAAGGACGGAAGCGGCATTGTGCTCATGCACCTTGATAATCAAAAGGCGACAGTCGATCCGTATGCTTGGGTCGATCTTGGTTTCGGTCGGCGCACGATGGGCAACGCGCACAACTTCATCACCGAACATTTTGACGAATTGAAAGACGGTGACGTAGTGGATGTGCGTGTAATTTTGGGGGAGGCCAAAGAGCCCGTTACGTCTGATCGTTTTTGGAACTGGGAAACGAAGCGTTACGAGCCGAATCCATCCCAGGAGCCCGCCCATGAATAAGCCGCTCGTATCCCCGCCGGTTGCTGATGCTGCGCAATCAACACGAACGCCCGATGAGGCGAGGGAACAGGCCCGCGTCTATCACGAATGGATGATGGGCGTCGCGGCGCTCGCCGCCTCCCAGCCTCTTGAAATCTGGACGCCCATGCAATTCCACCGCGACGGAAAGCTGGTGGGCGATGTCGAGTGGAGCGATGAGGAAGGCTGTTTCTTCGCGCACGTCTATCCCGAAACGAAATCTGTCTCCCGGTATTATGAGACGTTCGAGCGGCTATGCGATGCGATGGCGTGGGTTCGGAATTGGAAAGAGCCATGACGGACGCGGAACTGATTGCGAATTTGCGCGAAAACGCTTTGATAAAAGAAGGCCGCGCATGGCAACGCCTGGATGGTGGCCAAGACCTTTCGATTGGAGCGGCACTCGCAAACAAAGCCGCCGACCGCCTCGAAGCCCTTTCGTCCACCCCGGCGCAAGACGATGCCCGCGCAAAGGCGATGGGGGAAGCGGTCGAGACGGCGAAAGATCATGTTGCGCTCTGGCAAAACCAGAAGATCAGCGGCGCATCACGTGCGGAACGCAATGCTGCTTTAGAAGATTCGCGGGCGAGACTTATCCGCGCCCTCGCCGCGCTCGAAGGCAAGGAGGGGTAGATGGATTGGAGCAAATACGACGCCCTAAAGGTTATCGGCCTGCTTCAGCAAGCGACAGAAGCGAAAATTTGGGCACGCCGCACGTTTTTTGCCGTCTTATTCGGGTTAGGCACACTCGCTTTCCTGATCGTATTGAGCAGGAGCTAACGCCATGCACGCCACCATCACAGACGAAGACGTGGAAGCGATTGCGGATGATGCGGTTTGGCATGAAGACTTATCCATGCGGAGAAGCATTGTCCGCGCCATCCTCACCGCCGCCCAAGAGCGGGGGCTTGTCTCGCCGCAACACGTGGCGACGCAGACAATCACGATACGCCAGGAAGGCTCGTTGTGGTTTGCTACCAGCGAGGACGAACCGTCGATTTTCGTCAGCGCCCACACGCGCGAGCAAATGAATGCCGCACTGGCTCACATTCTAAATCCTGGCGCGCCGCAACCCGTCGCGGGGGCGGTGGAGGCGTTGAAGGTGCATATCTTGCATTTGGAAGCTCGGCTTGCCGAGGGTTTGCCCATGAGCGAGAGCGCTAACAGACTTCACAGATTTATAAACTCATTGGACGTTGATGATCTGGACGAGCGCGCCGAAAAACTAATGCAATCGCAGCTTGACGGAATGATGGTCGGCCCAGGCAATCGAGCGGGGATCAAGTCTTCGCTGTCAGACCATTTCCACGATATTCGAGAATCCGCCCTCTCCCATCGCCCGCCAGCGGAAGAGACGAGGGACGAGCTTGCTGCATTGGAGCGTGAAATCATCTCCCTCCGCGCGCGCGAGGAAGCGCTTGAAGCGGCGCTGAATTTCTACGCCAAGCCGGAAAACTATTGCAGCGCTCTAAAGTTTAACGGCGATTGCGGGCACCGCCTCGACTGGGAGAAAACGCCAGTGCTTGTCGATGATGGCGCTGTTGCCCGCGCCGCTCTCAACCGTGGAGGTGCGTGATGTACGACGTGTCCGACCGCATCCGCTACATCCGCGATCATCGCCTGCATGAGACGGAATTACCGGAGCCGGAATCGCGCGGGCCGGTCAACGATTGGCGCTACGTCGCGTGGGGATTCGCAGCGATCATTCTCGGCTTTGCGTTCGCCTATGGGCTGGCTTTGATTGTGGGAGGTGGGTGATGGCTGAACATAGATGGTCTTTCTCGGAAGATGAGTGCGACACATTGCTGCGATGCTTCGACTTCTGCATCAAAGAGGTGTCGCAGTATGCCGATTCTCGCTCTCAAAACGACATTGTGGTGTTTGCGGCGCAATTATCGCGCTCGAAAGTTAAACGCCTCAAAGAGCGCCTCTTTCCTCCTGACAAGGCAACACCATGACCCGCTCCAGCTTCTACTTATGGCGCTACGGGATGGCTTCGATGATGGGAGGTGGGTAGTGGCGAGCGACGATTTCTGCCTTTTCCACGGCTTGGACTTTATGAAAACAAATCGCGGCCCTATCCCGTATTGTCAGGCGTGCGAGGACGGAATTTGTACGTGCTGCCGAGGTGAATGCGGCCAGGTGATAATCGTGCCAGTCTGCTGCGGTATGGCGACCAGTAGCGGCGAGTGCTGCGGTAATCCGGCCCCTGCTCAAGAGATAGAGCCTTGCCCCAATTGCGGCGGAAGCGGCAAAGAGCCGCCACTTGACCAAAACGAAATCGAAGCCACGCACGGCCCATCGTCATGACCACCTTCGACAACATGCACTCTCGCGCTCGCGACTTAGGACGCCGCCCCGATGACGCTCTCCGAAACCGGCCGCGTGCTCCTGGTCTGCGCCATGTGGGCGCTGAGCATCGGCGCGCTCGCGGGATGGGTCTACGTCGAGAGCGAGAACAGGATTTTGAGGCAGGTGTTTGGGACGGTAGATGCGGAAGGGGTGAAGCGATGACGCCATTTCTGAAGCGCGTCCCGACCGGTCATCGCTCGCACTCAAACGCGAAGCGGCGGCGTAACGAATTCTTCAAAGCCCAGCGTGGCAAATGCGCGTACTGCAAGCGGCGCATGGTCAAATCGCGTGAGAAGCTGAACAGCGTCACGCTTGAACACCGGACCCCCTTGTCACGCGGCGGAAATCACTCGCGGAAGAACCTCGTCGGCAGTTGCGCGCTTTGCAACAGAATGAAGGGCTCGATGCTGGAGGCAGATTTCATCCTGTACCTTCAAAAGATCGCCGCGTACGAGCACCAAGAATGACCGCCACCTTCATCATCATGCGCCTTGAGAGCGGCGGATATTGGCCTCCTCATGGGCCGAAGGTTGTGCCGATGACGCAAAAAGAAGCGGCGAAAGAAATCGACCGGCTCCAGAAGCAATACCCCTATCAGGAGTTCGAGGTCTTCGGCGGCTGCGGAAAGGCGCGCATCGACAACAAGGTGAAGTTCAAATTCACCACGCCCGTGCTCGCGGAGCCGAAGCCGATGAAGCCGCCGAAGCCAGCGGAGAACGTGGTGCCGATGAAGGTGAAGGCGGCGAAGGCATGACGCGCGACGGTATCCATTATGAGAAGGACCAAGCGATGTATCATTTAGGCGATCCGTGCATCCATTGTGGAACAGCCCACCACGACGTGGAGCCGGGACTTTGCTCAAAAGCCGTTGGGTTAGGCGCGGCCGTGCGCAACATCGAATATCTGTCGAAGCATCTTGCTGAGCACGAAAAGAAATCCGCCACTGAAACTGTCCGCCTACGGGGATTGATCGCAGGAGAAAAGACGCGGGTGTTGCGCGCCGAAGTGGGGCTTGACCTTGAAGCCATCGCGCGCGCCGAAACTATCCTCGCGGTCACGGATTATTCGCGCGGCGGCGAAGAACGCAATAGCGCGCGGCAGGACGCGATCAAATGGTTCGCAACAGGGATCGCTGGTTATCGCGGACTCAAGCATGAGTTCTTCGGCACGAAGAATTACGACCGATGGTCCGGTCAGCGCGCCGATTGCGAATACGGGTGTGGCCCGCGGCACGGCTCCATTTGCTTCAGCATTGGACTAAAACGAGACGCCCGCAAGCGCGCGCTCACTGACGAAGAGCGCGAATCCGCGATTTACTACCTCGTGAATTTGGAGCGCATCCAAGCCGCGAAGGTGTCGGCATGAAGGCGGAGAACGTAATCGCGATGAAAGCAAAGAGGGGTGGGTGATGGTCGAGACAGAGAACAGGAGAGCGTGATGGCAGATTATTCCTATTGGCAAAATGCGCTGTCCGGCACGTTCGGCGACGTACACGAGGGCGACCCTCAGCTCGGATTCTACCGCAAGCGCACGCGCCGCGCGGGGCCGTTCATCGCGTGCGCGATCTTCGAGCACGACGGCAAGATTGTTGCGCTCGTAGACGGCAAGCAGGCTGATCCGGCCGAGATATGGACCTATGTTTGCCAGCACCCTGTCGCGGAGGACTGGTATCACGCGAAGATGCGCGGGGAACCGTGGCCCGACGAAGATGGGGCCGTGACGGAATCGCTTGAAGTGCCGGCGACTGGTCACAATAGCGGCGTTGTGGACGAGTCGGAGGTTCTAAAGGGGCAGATCGAGTCTGCTTCCGCGAGCCTCAAGGACTATGCAGCCATCAAGGACGCCGAACACCTTGCCCGCGCGCAAGCTACGCGCTCACGCCTTCTCGAATTGAGCGGCGATGCTGACAAGAAGCGTGAAGCCGAGAAGAAGCCGCACCTCGACGCCGGGAGGAATATCGACGCGAAATGGCAGCCGCTAGTCAAGGCCGCGAAAGCTGCTGCGGACACGATTAAGGCGGCGATGGATGCGTGGGTAAATGAACAGGACAAGATCGCCAAGAAGGTACAGGCGGCTGCGGAAGAGGCTGCCCGCAAGGAGCAGGAAGCCGCGCGCGCCGCCGTGGCTGCGGGTAAGCCCGCCCCGCCACCCACCTCGGCCCCGGAGCCCATCGCCGCGCCTGCCGTGCCGCAGCAAATCAAGGGCGGCTATGGGCGGGCGGCGGGCGTCAAGACTGTGAACGTCGTCACCGTCACGGATCAAGATGCTGCCTATCAATCCCTGAAAACGCACCCCGAGCTGGTGGCGCTGATCGCGAAGCTCGCGCAGCGCGGTATCGACGCGGGGCACGATATTAATGGCGTTAACGTCGAGAAACAAAAGAAGGTGGGATGATAATGAACCAGATCGCAACCATCGAACAGCCGCAAGCGAGCCGATCCGTAATCGTCGCGATGGCGATGCGGTACGGCATGGAGCCAGCCGCGTTTGAGCAGACCCTTCGAGCAACGGTCGTCCCGAAGGATTGCTCGAAAGAGCAGTTCGCGGCGTTTCTGCTCGTCGCCAAAGAATATAATCTCAATCCAATTACGAAGGAAATTTACGCCTTCCCAAAACAGGGTGGCGGGATTCAGCCCATCGTCTCCGTTGACGGGTGGGCAAATCTTGTCAACTCCCACCCCCAATGCGACGGGCTTGAATTTCAAGACGCCCTCACGGATGCGGGCGAAATCGTGTCTATCACCTGTCGCATCTATCGCAAGGACCGCACGCACCCGACATCGGCCACCGAATATATGTCCGAGTGCAAACGTGAAACGGTAACGTGGAAACAGTGGCCGCGCCGCATGTTGCGGCACAAGGCTCTAATCCAGGCGGCGCGATATGCCTTCGGGTTTGCCGGCATTGTGGAGCCCGATGAAGCGGAGCGCGGGCATTACGATGGCGCCCCCGGAATGGCGCTCGTGCCGCCGCCTGCCCCGCCGGGTGCTCCTACTATCCTTACGCCACCGCCCGCCAAGCCAAGAGCTGCGCCTCGCCGCCGCGAGTCTGCGCCAGCCGTAGAAACACAAACCGCTCTGCCCGGCGATTGGGGCGACTATCTCGACCGCATGAAAGATGAATTGACGGCGGCAAAAGACGGCAAAGCCCGCAAGGATGTTGTCGATACGGTCGCCGATGCGGTCATGGGCGCGCTTGAGCGGAGCGAGCTTGACGACATTCAAGCCGCGCTGATTAACGGCGCGTGGGGCAAAATGAGCGAGAACGCGGAAGGCTCCGGCTAGTGACCAACATCTGGCCTCAAGAATTCATCTGGGATGCGGATGCGATGGTCATGGTCCCGCGCAGCAAAGCGATGGCGTGCCGTACCTATGTCGATGGTGAAGCCTACCGCCTCGACGTGGTGGAAGAGAGGTCGATCAATTCGCACAATCACGAATTTGCGTGGCTGCATGAAGCCTGGAAGAACCTACCGGAAACCCTCGCTGACCAATATCCAACCTCGGAACATTTACGCAAAAGAGCGCTGATAGATTCTGGCTTCTACAACGAGACGATAATCGACTGCGGAACCAATGCAGCGGCGCTGCGTGTGGCGTCCCATTTACGGTCCAGGGATGGCTTTGCCCTTGTCATCGTGCGCGGCGCCTTTGTGATCGAGCGCACAGCCAAGAGCCAATCGCGCCGGTCAATGGGCAAAGAGGAATTTCAACGCTCCAAGACGGCTCTTATGGATACCGTCGCCGCGCTTATCGGCACGACGCCGGAAACGCTGGCGGCTAATTCGGGGAAGGCGGCATGACCACGCGCCGCGTCCCCGAATGGATTGGCGCGACTCCAGACACGCCAGTCCCGCCGCGCGTGAAGCTCCGCGTATTCGAGGCGCACGGCGGCATCTGCCATATCAGCGGGCGCAAAATTGGCCCCGCCGACAAGTGGGACGCAGACCATGTTATCGCGATCTGCAACGGTGGCGAGAATCGAGAAACCAACCTCGCGCCTGCTCTCCGAGACAAACACCGCGAGAAGACTGCCGACGATGTAGACGAGAAATCGCGCACCGCCGACAAGCGCAAAAGACATCTTGGCATCACCGGCCCGAAACACAAATGGCCCTCGCGCCCATTTAGGAGAATAGCGTGACACGCGATTGGATAAGAGTTGGAAGCGCCTCTATTGAGCGGGGCCGCACGCTGACCACGACGCCACACCATATCGGCATGATTGTCGCTCACGACATGCTCAGGTACGGCAGCGTTATTGAAGATGCTCACGGCGGGCACGTGGTCAAATGCTTGAGGCGCGCAATCTTTGAGGCGGCACGGCGCGCCATCGTTGAATATTCGGAGCCGCCCGCATGACCATCGCCCGCGCCGTCGCCGCCCTCCTCCTATCCCTATCTCTTCAAGGCTGCGGCACGCTGGCTTTCTACTGCCTTATAGACCCGAAGACTGCGGCCGAGTGGCCGTGCAACGCGATTTGAACCCGTTCAAAGAGTGGCCCTATCCTGGATTAGAGCGGCAGTCATGGGAGAGCAGAATAGGCCCGGTATTCGACCCGCCGGATACGAAACCAAAGTGGAGATCGCCGTTCAAGCGGATGGCGGAAAGGCAGGAGGGATAGTTGGCGAAGTCTGTAGTCAAGGTGATGAAGAGTTACCGAGAGGGGCACATTCAGCTTCAAGTGAAGGCTGGCGTGTACCAGGTCGGGGCCTCTGTCGCCAGCACCGTTTCGGTTGACTTGGGCTTTGAAGCGGCAAGTAAGCTCCATGCCGAACTTGGGTTATCTATTCAGAAGGAACGCGAGAAAGTGAAGGCCAAACAGGAATCGGAAGACCGGCGCAAGAAGTGGCGCGAGCGTGAGATCGCGGCTGGCCGCATGAAGATCATTTCTTTCCGCGCACAATAGAGGACTCCTAGATGGCTAACGATGACGATGTGATCGAGGCTATGGCGCGGGCGATGTACCGCTCTCAAATGAACTGCGACCCAAGCGACGAGGACTTGCATTCGTCCGGCGATATGGCACTAGCCCGCGCCGCCCTCGCCGCCGCCAAAGCCCTCGGATACGTGAGGGTGACGGAAGGCTGGCAGATCGTGCCGAAGGAGCCGACGGACAGGATGATGGAAGCGTACTGCGAAAAGCTCGAAAGCCTCGCCATCCACGCATGGGCGAACGCAAGCGTAATTTGGCCGGTTATGCTTTCCGCCGCTCCCCACCCCAAGGAAGGGGGAGAGGGATGAGCGCACGGACTGCCATCGACGACAATCCGCCATCCGCCGCGCTTGAGGGTGCGGGGGCTCGCGGGATTACGGCCCCTTGGAATGCGTCTTGGTCGAGCGAGGCACAGTATGAGATACGCCCGTGTAAATTCGTTGGCGGCGCGCTGGCGATTTGGTGCCCACACTCTCCTGGCGTCGGGCGGCCGATCTTTGCAAAGCCGCACATGGTCAGGCAGCGCCAATCCATCGCTATGTTAATCTGTACGGTTTGCGGCAAGCCGACACCAAAAGATGATCGCTGGTGGTTCGCCCTTGGAGAGTATCGCGAGAATTGGTTTATGACGACGGAAGCGCCGGTGCATCGCGTCTGCGCTGAACTTGCTCTTGAGGTGTGCCCACATTTACGCCGTAACGGATGCGCCAGCGACCTTACGCGCTTCCCAGGCGGATACTCAATTCTTTCCTCTATCGTCGGCGGGGCGTTAACCGACGAGGATTTCGGCGTGAAAATAAACGGGAGGCGCGTCGTTGGGCACCTTAAAATCGCATGGCCTAGAAGCAGCATCCGCGTCATTCGCCGCGATCCGGCCCACCCGCTTACACCGGATAAAAGCAGATGAGCGCACGGCTACGTTTGCCGATTGAGCCGCGCCGGGCTTCGTCTTCGTCTCGTCCCGCCATTTGAGGACGTGCCGGCGCTCGCCCCCGCTGCTCGGCTCCTGGGCGGGGCCTAGGCGGGGGAAATGCTGCGGGCCGGGATCGACGGCACTATTCAGTCCGCCATTGGAATGGCGCGTTCTAGACCGCGCTATCTCCCCGGCATGCCAAACCATCGTTTCCGCCGCAGCGGTGAGGGGCCTCCCACCCCGTCTCGGAGCGCGTCTCGCGCCCTTGTACTTCGGGCCGATACCTCCGCGCTCTTGCGGCATTCTGTCTGTAGGTGTGCCGCCACCAGATTAACCGGACAGATCGGCGAGAGAGCAATTCCAGGCGAAGTCTTCTCTTCTCGATACCTTCACCCGAGACGCGAACGACTCGGTTCCTGCGGTATGAACTGAATTTCTCCCTGCGGGCGGTTCCTAGACGGTTTCGGTTCTCAGTAATTCCCACAAGCGGATAGCCGTCTTAACCGCGACCGGAAGTTGCTTGCAGGAACAATCGGGATAGCTGCACATCAGGTGAACCTCGGCCTCGGTGCAGCCAGCACGGATCACGCATGTCATGCGCTTGGCATCAAGGAGCCTGCTGGCGTCGTCTTCGACTATGAAGGGCTCGTGGGGCATGGATCGGCGTCTATCGGGCATCGAAGATGAAGGCTTCCCGGTCATCCATACCGAAGAAATCCTCAACCTCGAAATTGTTGATCCTATGGCGCTGAACAGGGCCGCTTGGCCGGTGTTCCTCGGGGATGCGCGCCAGTTCGTCGGCGGTAAGCTCCCGCATTTCGGTCACGCGCCGGGCGAAAGTGCCGCGACGGAAGAATGCCGGGAAGTCACCAAACGCGATACTGCGCTCGGCCAACATGGCGATCATCTCCCCGCCGTGCTTTCCATGAAGCTGTTTGGCCGAAAAGTTCTCCTGGGCAACCATCGAGATTGCGTTCTTGGTCGCGTCCTTCCAGCGCCACAGAAACATATTGGCCGCTTCAGCACGGGACGGTAGCTGGCACACCCGGCAATCGAAGTGCGGAAGTTTGTCTGTGTGCGAAGCGCGATCCTCGAAAGCCTTGTCGAGCGCCTGGGCGAACAAAGCCGTTGCCAGGGATGCCAGCACGCTAACCAGCTTTTGCTGGCGGCCATTGAAGATGGTGTCGGATTCGGCGCTCTCGGCCTCGTAGACCAAGCTGATTTCGTCCGACTGCGTATAGCCAAGGCGCGCGTGCGTCTTATCGACTAGGCCGTTCAGGGTCGCGATCATAGCCTCGGAGAACCGGCTATCGAACGGACGACTCATGCCGCGCGTGAATTTTGAGAACGACCGGCCATCAATGCGGGCGTAGATCGGCAACGTCACATCTAGGCGCGCACCTTCTCCGGCCTCTTCGTAAGCCTTCATCCGGTCGCCTAAGCTGTCGATCATTCCCATTCGGGCGTCTCGTGTGTTTCGGTGTGAGCGTACCGGGCCAACCGGCATAAAGCGGCGGATCGTTAAGGCAGCACCCCGATTCCGCACTCTGGCGTGCTGTTTGCTCACGCTCACCCATCCTTTGTACTCGCGCCAAAAGGGTTTGACAAGCCCAAATTCTCCCATTATCGTCCCATCTCATGGAAAAGCAGCCGAAGCTCCGCGAGATACATATACGACTGAGCGACAAGGATTGGCGCAAACTGGCTACGCTCGCGAAAAAAGAGCACCGCTCGATTACGGCGCAAGTATGCTGGATCGTTTCAATAGCCTTGGCCGAACAATGAAGACGCATCGCGGCTAGATATTGAAGGAGCCGGATTTGGGCTGGGAGACCGCATCGCACTTCGCAATCTGGATCGCCGCTCTTGCGGTGGCGCTTTTGATTGTCGTGTTCTGCGCCGCTGGGATTGTTGCCCTGTGTGAAGACATCCTTGATCGCCGCGCGCGAGCAGCGTCACGCCCCAACGAAAAAAGCCCGGCAGCTTTTCAGCCACCGGGCCAAGACCGCCGGGGAGGGGATGACGGCGGGGAAGGTCAGCGGGGAGGTGGCGCGAGCCTTGATGGCGCAATCGGAATTGCCGGGACAGCGCTCACGATTTCTGAGCAATCCGGCACGCGCGGCTCCTGCTTCGTGATCTCTCTGTAAGCCGTTCGTGCGCTTTCAAGGCGGGTGTAATTGTACTGCATGGCCCGCACGTTGCCTTCGCCGATAGCAAGGCATTGCTGCGTTCTGGCCTCGCGGATGTCGTCGCCCGCCGCGCGCGTCATCATGTAGGAATTTTGCTGTTGGACAGTCCGAACTTCATCCGCCCGCGCAAATCCCGCGAGACCAAAGCTAATAAGAAACCCACAAGCCCAAGCAATATGAAAAACCATCGTTAACCCCATTAGGACGATGCAGAAAGCCGCTGTCTGCCGCCATTGGTAGACATGGCGCGGCTCGCCGTTCTCGGGCTGGGGGACAAGCGCGAGCCCGGCATTCTTGAAAAAGCTCCACATGACATTGAACTCTCCTATAAGCCGTCCGCGTCCCCCGCGTCCGGTGGTGACAGGCTACATTCCAAGCGCGTTATAGATCACGGCGGCGGCGGCCGCCGACGCAATTACGCCTGCGATGAAAGTAAGAGCCTCTTTCCGGGTTAGCATCTGCCCGACCAAGGATCCGTAGGTTTGCCGCCATTCGTTTGTGCTGTTGTGGCGATGATCCGATTGTTCAAGCGCGGCGCGGAGAGCTTGCTGGTCAGCTTCCCGTAGCGTTTCGTGTTTCTGGTGGAGCGCTTCAAGCCGCGCCTCGAAATGCAGGAATAGCGTCTCAGGATTCCACCCGCTCGGCTTTTCGGACACGGCACATTACACCAGTCGCGTCACAAACGTAGAGAGAGCCCAACACGCAAGCCCGGCCGCGATAAGGTTGACGCGCCCGCTAGGCACGCCGATGGCGGCGAGCACGAATAGGACAACGGCGGTAATAAGAAAGATGGTTGGCCACATGGTCTATTCCTTCCGTTGGATTCAGTGATCGTGCAAAATCAGGTAAAGCCCAGCCGATAAGGTGAGGATGACAAGCAAGGAGATCGGCACCTTGGCGACCGGGCGGGTTAGTCCCCCCGCGCGATGGCGCGCTGTAGCGACGCACGGATGCGTGGCTCAAGCAACGCCGTGATCTGCTGGGCCTTCAACAGCAGAGCGTCGATCTCTTCCAGTTCAGTCGCCGACAACGCGGCCTTGCCTTCTTCCCATTTTGTATAAAACGACATGCCGGTTTCTACGGCAGTTTTCAACAAATTGATGGCGATTGTTGCTGTCACCGGGTCCATGCGGGCTACTCCTGTTTATGGATTGCTGACGATCTAATTGGCTTGGCAAGGCTCAAGCGTGGTTTTCGCCTGCACCACGGCTTCATTCATGATGCTGATAGAATTCGTAATGCCTTCAGCATCGAGCGCCCTATCGGCAGTATCCGCAGCGCGGATCGCATTGCCTGCTTTGATGTGCCAGCACAAAGCCGTCGCTGCAACTGAGCCGCGGATTGCGCCGGAATTTGCCGCCGCTTCGAGACCGAGCCCGAGACCGTCATAGGTGACGTGGGCGATTATCAGCGCGCGCTTCGCCTCTTTGATTGTAGTCGGCGCGACGGTCGTAACACTGGAGCCGCCAATAAGTTGAGCAAGCGGAGCGCAGCCTTGCGCCGCTCCAATGGTGATCGCAAGTGCGAGAGTAAGCCCTTTGATGATCATGCTGGTTCTCCTGTTTTTGCCATTATGGCTTCGGTCTGACGGTCAGATGCTTTGTCGGTCGTGGTTGCGGCGGATTTGGTTTTCAAGTCTTCCGTCGCGGCGGCCAAAGCACTCTTCTTGTCCATTGTGCGGAAATACGCGGTTCCGGTAACGACGCCGCCAGCCGTAGCGGCAAGTGCGCCAACCACGAGATCGCCGGACTTGAAATAGATGGAGAGCGGCAGCGAAATGCCGATGGACGTGGCGCAGGCATAGATCGAGTATGGCCGCGAGAATGAGGCCCACAATTCGTCTATAAGTTTCCAGTCCCTCACGCAATCAGCCCTCCGGCCACGAGCAATTCCTTCGCTTTGATCGTCAGCGCCTTGCGCTCGGCAAGCCCAAGCATCGCGGGGCCGTTGATGGCTTTGGTGACCTCCTCGTAATCGTCACGCGCCGCATGTTCGTTGCAGCCGGTCGATTCCCAGTAGGCCAGCGCAATCCACATGCCGACGCCAGGCTCAGCTGCAAGCTCGGGGTGCGCCTCCAGATCGACGCCGATCATCCCGCCGTAGCGGCGATAGTTCTCCCGGCCCGTAAGCATCGTGGGGCCTTGGCCACGGAATCGCCAGCCGTCTCCCAAGGCTTCCGGTCCATTGCCGAGCCGTCCGCCGTAGGCGGCGTTCGCCAAGGCTTCAGGCTTCCCGGCAAGAACGTCCGCGCGTAACGCGAGGCGCGGCCAAACTTGCGGGATTCGCTTGGCGGAATAGTTCAGGTTCTCTTGCATCCTCGAAAACCCGGCGCTTTCGTGCGCCATCTGTCCAAGAAAATGGGCTTGGATGGTAGGCGTGGTAAGCCCATAGGCCGGGGCCAATCGCGGGAACACCGTCGCGAACGCCCGCGCGAATTGCGGCGTTGCCTTCGGCGCGAACTGCGAGAGAACGAAGGTCATGGGATTGCGGCACCCCCCCCAGCTTCGGCGCGGGCCGCTCTCCGCGCTCCTCCCGCAGCCTTGAACGCCGCCACGACTTCCGGCGTGTGCTCGCGTTCGACATGGGCGCTAATCTTCTCTTCGACGCCAGAGGGGATCGGCGGATATCCATTCTCCGCGATGTTCAAGGTGACATCCGCAAGGCGTTCGGATGCCACCTGCCCTGGCTTGATTTCAACGACATGCGTCGTTGGCGTAGATGCCCATTGCCCCGCCGTCGTATCGAAAATACCGAGCGCGAGACGGGCGAAGACACGCCCCGACTCTTCAATCACCGTGCTTTGCAAAGCCGTGCGCCGTTCTAGTGCCATTAAAATCTCTCCTTAAGCTGCGACGTATGTAATGGATAACGACATGCTCGTCGTGTCGTTGAAGTTGGCGTGCGTAAGGCCCGTGTCACTCGTTCCAGCAAACTGCGAAAGATAAACATCCGCCGTATTAAAATCGTTGCGGGAATTGATGCCGGATGCGGTTGTGAGATTACTGAGCGAGCCGAAGACGCCGACCGAGTTATTGCCTGCCGCATTGAAACTTGTGAACGGCAACGCACCGACAATTGCATCGCCGGTTGACGAGCCCTTGGCGCTCAACGACAGCGATATAACGACATAAACGAGGCTTCCGACTTTGCGGTAACGCCCAGCGCGCGCGGCGAACGTCATGCCTGTGGCGCCGCCGCCAAACGTCAGCGTCGGGGTGAATGTTCCCTCTTCGTAATCGTCAAGCGTGTTGGCGTCGGCGACGGCGACGGCAGTTGCGGGAAAAGCAACACCGCCAGCGCCGGGCGTTGCAGCGCCGACCGCAATCCCGGTCGCAGCTTTGATTGTGGCGCTCGATTCCAGTGCCGGAAGGGTAGTGCTGCCACCAGTTTTGAGAACACCGGAAGCGTCCAGCATCACCAGACGCGAGGCTGGCGCGCAGCTAAAGACGCTTTTCGTCCCAGCCGCAAAATTCACCGCAGCATCGGAATTGCTTGAAGAATAAATGGTAGTACGGCTGAGAGTGTTGGTGGCCCCAGTTGTGTAGGTGCCAAGCCCAACCTCAAAATCAGTTCCATCGGTGGCGCAATAATAAGTTGTGTTGCCAGTGCCGATGCCAGCCGCGAAACTCTCAAACCCGGTAGACGCCCCCGCGAGCGTAAATGTTCCAGTGCCGGTTGTAGTCGATGTTTCTTTGACGCGATCATTGACGACGTGCGCCATGCGGCACTCTCCATCTTCGGGGCGCGGCGCCTACAAGGCGCTGCCAATCAGTTACGCTATTTGTCTTCCCATACGTCGAACACTTTGGAATATATCCCAAATTGCGGGCGGCGTATGGGGGAGCTTTGCATCATTCGGCCGATAATTGCTTCCTGATTTATGCGGGTGGAATCGGGGTCCGGTATCAACGCAATCTGGTTCCGAACCCCGGCGATCCTTTCCATTTCCCTCATGTCGTCCAGCGCTTCGGTCTCGCTCAGGGCCTCAAGGCCGAAGGTGACGAAGCGTTTTTGATATGTTGGGAGCGGGAGCGCCACGCCGGAACGCTCGGCGTAATCCATTTTAGAGAAATCCTTCCGCCCATCCTCGTACCCATAAGCCGCGTCATATGTGGGCTGAAACGATGTTCCAATCCATTGACGGCCCAGATCGAAATACCCAAGCGCGGCGCGTGATGTGGCGACAAAATCCAACCGCGCATAACGCGCCGAGATTTGCGTCGCTAGAACATGCGCCCAAATGCCGTAATTTGTATTTACATTCGACGACACGGCCCCAGTGTCGAGAAGGTCGCCAGCCCCAGCGGACGTTCCGAGCCGCAAACGGATGGTATCCGTCGTGGTAAAGGTCAGCCTGGCGAGAAGAAAGAAATCAATGGCACGAGCGCTTCCTAGGTCTGTCTGCAAGTAAGCCGATGTCGCCTCTGTCCGCCACACTTTGCTGATGATTGGATCGGCCACATTCTCAACAGGCAGCGTCGATACTTCCGAATCCGTCGTGAGTGTTACGCCGGTCTGATCGCTCCAGTTTTCCCATGAGAGAATTAAAACCATATCAGCCCCACAAGATTAGAGTGACGAGGCGGTCCCGCAAATTCTCGCGGAGAGGAAACGCTCGGAAATACTGCCCGGACTCCAGCCCAAACGAGGGCCACGTTAAATGCACCGTACTTCCCATCTCACTTTCTAGCCCGATTGTAGAAACGGTCGCCTCATACATAGCGCGATCAGCCTTATGCAGCGCCAATAGACTCGCCGCCGCGCTGTGTGCATCCGCCTCAACGTCGAGATAACTATCAACCGGCCCAGCATCGATAGCCGATGGGTATTTGAGCGAAACCGCAGCATCCGTGGCATTATTTGTGCGCCATTCTTTTCCAAGAAACTGACGAACGGTCGCCGTGACGCTGGCCGCCAAATCGCCGGTCTGGACTGTCCAGCATTTTTGATAATTCATCGTCCAACGAAACGTCGGCGGATAAACCGTTTCCGGGATGGGAAACTTTTTAAGCCGCAACACATTGATCGTCGTGAGAGAAAGAACGGAATTAGCCGCCACTGGCTCGGTCAAGCGCTTCGCCGTGATCTGGCCTAGTCGGCTGCAATACCAGAACGCTCCTATGCCGCGCATAAGATTCGTCAGCACATCCCGAGCCGTAATCACTTCATCGAGATAAATCCCCGCCACCCCAGAAACATCGACCGCCAATGACGAAAACGAGGGGCCGCTGATATAAGTGCTGGACATTCCGGCTTTATCGCGGATGAGCCGAAGCGCTATTTCCGCAACCGTCGAAACGTATCCTCCAGTGTTGTCACCCTGGCCGTCGGCGGTAATAGCCCCCGCCGGAAGGGAGCCAACTTGGAACAGCCCCCGCGCAAGATCGGTGCGGAAATTTCCTGCCGTGGTCGAGCCCGCGTAAAGATCGCCCGTATCGCCCTGCGCCGTTAGAGCAGCGGCCTTGTCGTAGACGGCAGAAATGGCCTGCACAGCACCGTCATTGACTTGGAAAATAAGATTCGTCGGGTCAAACAAACGTGGCGTTATGCTGCGAAGGAGCCCTAGCGCGAGAGGCTTGGGCAACCCCTCCATGTCGGAGGTCCCTTCGTATGTCCCAGTCCCCGCGTATTTATTCGGCTGCACTGGCACATCAAGCAAATAGGAATTGTCCCGCAGGATGACCGTTATAATTTTTTCATCGGACTCAAATTGAACGCCCGTCGCTTGGAATATCGTCACGAATTCCGAATATGCACCGCCAGAAGGACCAACGAGAACGCGCACCGGCTGAGAGTCCACTGACTGCGTGGCTATCGTTTCGGTAAGCGATCCGTCGTTGTCAGCTATATCAATGCGAGCGGCCTGAGCGCCATCCACTGGCGATAGTGGGGAAAGCATCAGCCGGCGACTTACCGAAAGAGGAACAGCGAGCCGTGCGGAATAGTATTCGTTGGGCGGCGTGTCGGTTGGCAATGTGATATAGGGCGCGTCCGATAAACGGATTACTGTCTTCCCAGCCGTGGCGGGATCGCCTTCGCTCCCTGAAAATGGCGCTTCGCCAAAGGCAAATGCCGAGAAGCCGCCCGGCGTTTCGCCAGCATCGACGCCGGACTGGACCGTAATCTCCACAAGATAGATTTGATCCTCTGCCGCAAGGATGCTGGCGACAATCGACTGTTGATCGCCTAACTCCGCGAACGCCGCTGCGCCAAATGCGTGAAGCCCAAACATTACATCAAAGCCCTCATCGGGGCAGAATTCGCATCCTGCCGCAACGCCACAATTTCTTGTTTGATATCCTCAAGCGTCGCGACAATCTCGGCGGACCCGGCGCGCGTCACCGCCTCCAGCGTCGAGCCGGGGATGCCCGGAGAGCCGTTTATGTCTTGCAGCCCTGGAACGCTGGTATTGAATATGCTGGCTCCCGTCTGCCCGTAAGATTGCGCCGCCGCCTCAGCTTCGTCCGCGCGCCGCTTTGCGTCCTCATAGGCCGAGAGAGACGACGCGCCGTAGGAAATAATTGGATCAAGAAATTTGGTGTTCTTTGGGTTTGTAGTCGCCTTGCGGAGCTTAACGAGCGCGTTCTGGATAGCCATCAAATCGCCGCCGCCCGCGATTACGTCGAGAACCGGCTGACCGCTGGCCTCTCCCATCGCCTTGGCCCAGGCTTGAATATCGGTCTTTATTTTCGAGATGGCGGCAACACTCAAAACGGAAAGCTCGGCCGCCGCCTGCGCCGCCTTTATGCGAGCCGCTTCCGCTGCAAGCGCTTCATCGTTTGCGCCAGGCGTACCCGTGGAAATTCCCGCAATCGCGTTTGATGTTTTGTCGGCGCCTAGAAGCACCGTGCTATTCAGGCGATTGATATAGTCCGCGATTACGCTGAGGGAATCCCGAACCGGCTGCGCTTCGGCGGTTTCAATAAGCCCATCGGCGGCGGACTTGCGAAGGGTGTCAATCGCGGCGACAACATCCGAGTTATCCGTTCCGCCAGCAGCAGCGAGAAGATCGGCGCGGAGGCGGTCCAGTGTCGCGGTAATCGTCGGCGCGGTCGCCAGCGTAAGCCCGGCATCAAGAATCGCCATGATCTGTTGAAAATCTGCATTGGCTTTATTCAGCGCTTCGATTTGAGCGCGAGAGGCTTCAAGCGCGGCCTGAAGGGTCGCCTCTTGGCTTACAGTGGAAAGGCCAGCCACAACCTCGCCAAGCACCGCCCGTAGCGTCGGAGCATCGAGCACGTTGATGCCGAGCCCAAGGGACGCCGCCGCAAGGGCCGAGCTGGCGGCTATAAGATCGAGCTTCGCCGACTGTTCGCGCAATAGATCGGCGTTTGGGCTTTCGGCAGATACGTTCTCGCGGATGGCTTCCAGCAGCTTGACTTGCTCGTCCGCCATATCGGCCAAGGACGTAGCCGTCGATCCACGCGCGCCCGCGAGCTGCTGCGCATCACCGAGAACGCCTTGAGCAAACGAAAAATCGGACGCATAGGCGGCAGTCGATGCGTTGACGTTCCGGCTTTGCGTCAGGAATGCGCGGGCCGCATCGGGAAGATTGCGAAGCGCCTCAAGATTGCCGCCAGCCGCCGACGTGCGGGCGGTTTCGAGCTGCGTCCGCGCCTCGCCATATTGCGCCATCGGGCTGAGGGGTGACGCATCGCCAAGCAAGAGACCGCTTTGCGCGGCGGAAATCGAAGCGCCGGCCGACGCATACTCCTGGGCGAGCGAGCGCATCTCCGCTCCGAACCGAGACGCCGCCGAAATCTGCTCGTCTATGCCCGTGAGCGCACGCGACAGGGCATCCGCGACTCGCAAGGCCAGCTCGGTCGCCAAATCCACAAGGCCCATCAGGGACGCGCGCTGCTGATCATTCAGGCTTTTAAGGAACGCATTGCGCTCCAGCGCCGCCCGGCGTTCGAGAAGGGCACTATCCGCCCCCAGAGCCTTCGCCTCCGCTATCCGGTCTTCCTGCGCCTTTTGAAGCGCGTTCCACGCAAACAGCGTGGCGTTGGTCATTTCGTCGATGGCGTCCTGCGTGGCGTTGTTAAAGCCGTCAATCAAATCCTTAACGGCGCGGTCGCGAGCGGCTACAATTTGACTGGTTTCCAGACCAAGCTCTTTTGCCTTCGTGATCGCCGCCTCGAATTGCTCCGTCACCTGCTTCAGAATTTGCTCGGATTGGGTAAGCGCCTTTTCGGTGAACGCCAGATCGGCCAAGCTTTTCGCGAAGTCGATATCGCCCAAAAGCTGGTCGAGATTATCCGTCGTGATGCCGCCCTTGGCCTGATAGCTCGCGAGCACCTTTTGCGCGTTTGCATCCGTTGCGGAAGCGCCGCCCAAGAGATAATTGAGCGTACCCACCACGGCGGCTTGTACATCGCCAGCCGCCCCGACATTGATCCGCTGGCCCGATGCCGTGACGAGGCGGGATTGATCGCGCTGGCCTATCTCAAGCCGCTGAATGCCCTGCCTGAGCGTGATCCCTACATCCTGGAGCGACTTGGCCGCAGCCGCTATGGCCGCGCCCGCCTGCGCAGCCGCGCCTAATGTCGCGGAATTAGGCTTATCACCGGCAAGCCCGGTTCCCTGCGAATAGCCAGGCCCGAAATTCGACCATGCCGTGAAATTCGACGGCGTGTTATTGCCGAAGACGCTCCCGAGCAACCCGCCTGCCGCAATGCCAAGAGGGCCAGCCCAAGAGCCGAGCATTGCGCCCAATGCCGTCCCGCCAAGCATGGATGCTCCGACGCCGCCAAGCGCACCGCCGATCATGCCGCCGGTCGAATTGCCGCCCGCTAGTGAGGCTAAGAGCCCACCGCCAAGCGCACCGGCACCAGCCCAACCAAGGATGCTACCAAGCCCACCAAGCGCACCCCCACCGCTCGACGATGTTCCGAAGGTATCGAAGCCGTGCCCCGTGAACCCAGTAGAGGCAGCACCTCCCATGCCAAGGAGGGAGCCGATGCCTCCAGCGCCACTTGCCAGCGAGCCACCAAGGCCAAGATAATTCGTGGCGCCAGCGGCAGCGCCGGAAAGCCCAAGCGCGCTCGCAAAGCCCTGCACCATCGGAACGATGATCGGCTGCGCTATCGCCCGCGCCGCCATCCATGCGAGCAATTGCGCGAAGGTCGATTTGATGTAGTCCCAGAGCTTCCCGATATTGAGCGTGCCGGTCTCAAGGAAATCGGCGAAGAAATTTTGGAAGCCACGCTGCAAATCGTCGGTCACATCGCGCCATAGTTCCGTCTCTTGCCGCGCGCGAACGGTGGCCCGAACGTAATCCTCTTGCCCCTCCGTGATCTTGCCGCCCGCAATCTCGATTGCGCGCAATACAGCAATCTCTTCCTCTTGCTGTTCGCGCGAGAGACCGGAGAGCGTCACGGCTTGTTCGAGTTGACCAAGGTATTCGCCATAGGCGCGGTTTATTTCGAGCTGTGCGTCACGCTGAATCTTGACCGCTTCTTCAATCTGCCGCGTGCTTTGATCAAGCGCCTCCCCGCGTGCGACGTACTCTTCGGATATCTGTTTCTTCGCGGCCTCGGCTCTCGCGGTAAACGCCTTATCCCATGTCGCGATGAAATTCTGACCGCTTTCGCGATTGGCCTTGTCAAAATCGGCCAGCATTTTCGTTAGCTCTTTGTCATCCCACCCCTTATTGCTGACGCCCCCGCCTAAATCAGGCTGAAATGATCCTGACGCCAAAAATGGAAGCGTTGCATTGCGCTGCTCAATTATCCTCCGCGATAATTCATCCGCCCGCGCTTGAGCTGATGCGCCAGCAGATGTCCCGCGCCCACGATCTGCTTGCGCTTGCGCCGCGCGAAGGCTTGCCGTCATCTGGTCAATAGATGCTGGCATTCCAGAGATATTGCTCAGCAGATTCGCGATCAAATTACTGATCGTCAAAATCGTCGGGACGGCCGCGACCTTGATCCGTTGCCACGCCAGCTCTTGAGCCACTGCCGCCTTCTCCATTTTCTCGGCAAGCTCATTTTCGATTATCAATCCGAGGGAACGGAAATGCTTCGCCAATTCGTCAGAACTTTTGCCCCACGCCTGGAGAACGTTCTCAACATCCTGGCCTGACCTGCTGAAAAGTGCGGTTTCGATGCGCGCCCGAACCGCAACGTCACCAATCCGATTAAGAGCTGCCACCACCTTCGGCAGCGATGCTTCCGGTGAGCCAGCAATATCGCGCGCCGTCATCCCGAGGGCTTTGAAAATCTCGATGGTCTGCCGATTGCCTTCCTTGGCTTCTCCGAGGCTTCGCGTGTATTTACGGATTGCCGCATCGGCAATACCGGAGGCCGCACCGGATTCTGTTGCCGCCAACCGGTAAGCCTGAAGAGAGACCACGCTAAGGCCAGCGCTCTTCGCTTGATCGTCAAGGTCTGCGGTCATCTTCGCGACCTCGCGACCAAAATTGACTATCTCCCGAACGCCAAATGAGACGCCGACAGCCGCGCCAAACCGGACAAGCCCAGTGGTCAAACTTTGCATCGCGGCGGCAGACTTGCGCGACTCGCTTTCCATCTCGCGCATGGAGCGCTTCATCTGCGCTGTGTTGCTGTTCACCGAATTGGCAGCCGCGGTCATGTCGCGCATGAACGCGGCGCTCTGCAACTTCATGTCCGCAACAAGTGTGCCGAGGCTCGCCACGGGCTACCCCTTCGCCAATTTTGCGGCTTCGTCTTCGATGCCTTTGGCGAGCACGCGGCCCATTTCGTTCAAAGCGTTTTCGGCTTGGCTGTCCATCGCGGGGCGCATGAAGGGGTGGGCGGCGGCCCTCGATGTCCCAAATTCAATAAGGTGGAATATCCTGCTTACGGGCTTGCGAACGCCAATCGCAATAACCCGCTCATCGACGCGGCCCCAATTGCGCTTTAGTTGTGACGCGATATTCTTCGCCAGACGCCCGGTCTTCTTTGGAACGAGCCGCTTTGCTTCCTGCACGATGGGCTTTGCGCCAGCCAGTAGCGCCTTGTCGCCGACCTTCGCCGCGACCTTCGGTCCAAGTTGCCGCAGGAGATTTTCCATCTCCGCAGCGCCCTTGATGTCGAAATTAACTACGCCCGGCATCTTTCACCCTCTTCCCGAATGTCTCGCGCAATTCGGCGGCAAGATGCTTTCCGGCAGGCAATAGCGTGGGCTCGCGCGATGCCTTTGGCTTCGGCATGAAATCGGCCGGCGTGAACGCTTGTGCCCGCTTCTTGGGATCGCGATTAACATTGGCGATGGTGGACGCGATGATGCCCGCGCGAAGAAACGCGCCCAGTTCCCCGATAGGACCATAGAGCGCGTCGTACATTCTCCACTCCGTTAGCTCGCGCTCCGAAATGGTGCGTTCGAGTTCTGCTACTGTGCGGCCACCAAGGAAACCGGCGAGACGGAAGAGGAACTGTCTTCGTCCGTCTCGTCTAAGTTTTTTTCCAGTTCCTCGATGTCCTGCTTGCTCATGCCCGAAAGGCGTTGCGCCACCTCGAACACCCGCTGCAATGCGGCGGCTGATTTCTTGCCCAGGTCCGCAATGTCGGTATCGGAGAACAGCCGCGCGCCGTTCTGATCGACCACCGTGTAGGCGACCAAGCGCTCGCGAAGCTGCATCAGCGCCGGACGGTTCTGGCGATACTCAATCTCGCCCGCCTTCCCGCGCACCTCCTTGGTGAAGCCGGATTCGTATTGCGCGCGATCCTTCGCCGTGAGCCCCGTCACGCGAACATCGCCGCCCCATTCGGGGACAGGTACGACTTCGGACGGCAGATCGTCGGCCCCAAGAATGTCCGCACGCGAGAGAAACTTCTGAGACATGATTCACCTTTGCTGCCTCCCGGCCAATTCCGGGAGGGATGGTTAGGCTAGGATCAGGCGAAGGTCAGTGCGCCACTCGGCTTGAGCGTGCAACTCAGCATGATCACGTTGTCGATCTCGATGCCGGAAAGCGTCCAGTTCATCGCCATCGCCGCGAAGGTGATGGTTTGAGCCGGCGAGTCCGTGAGTGTGATCCGATAGTTGCGCGAGACTTCGGCGCTGCAATCGGTGCGAAGGCCGGCGTGGCCGGTGTCGTCCGGGTCATACTGGATCGAGAGCGAAATTTCCTGCCCGTCCACGATGGCCTTTTTGTATTCGCGGGCCGCTGAGGAAAGGTTGGTCACGTCGATCAAGCCACGGTTGAGACCAACCGTGCCGATGGTGCGGACCTGAGCGATGGTGGTGAAAACTTCCGGGGAGGCGCCATCGCCCCGACCAATTGTTGCGCCGTCCGCGACATAGATCGCCAAAGCAAATCTCCTTCTTCGGGGCGGGGCGTCTCAAGACGCTCCAGGTATGTCCGAACCTACCGCCGGTTGGCGGAACGCTCGAACGGTTCACATCTTATAGCGCGAGTATCAAGATTTTGGAACCTCCGCTCCTTGTCTCCTAGGGCGGTAATTTCGACCTCGCGCCGTTCGGGCTCTTCCTCTTCGCCAGCGCCAGCAAGGGCGGCTAGGACCGCCTCTGGGCCTTCGGGGGGTAGCAGCGTTACGTCGGCCTCGTCCACGCCCGCAAGCTCCATCGCTCGGCCGCCCGTCGCGGCGCGAACCGCGAAAAATCCATAGGGCGAATTGAGAAGGTAGAGCGGCATGTCAGGTCTCGGGATGGCTGCATAAATAATCTTGAATCAGCCTGTATTTCTTGACCGTTTCGTCATAGTCGTCGATCTCGTTCTCGATCTTAATGACGGCTTTCATGGTGGTGAGTAGCCCGTTAAACCCGTCAAGCGACGCGCGCACCGCCGCGCCGAGCGCTTGAGCGCCCGCGTAGGACGCGGCCCATGAGCTGATCGTTATGCGGGGAAAGCCTCGCCCGGCCACGCCCGCGAGATTGTGGAGCCGTTCGCCCGAGACGCGGCTGAAAACGAGAGCCGGGTACGTGGGATTTTCTGGAAGCAGGAGGGGATACGCACGCGCGACAATGAGCCCGCTGATCGTGCCGTCCGCGAGGAGCCGTGTTCGGATTTCGGTTTCTATCGTCATCGGCCTAAGCCCCCACCGCTACGGGATTGCGAGCCTCAGCGGTTATCTCCAAAAATCCGGTGCGCTCGTTCTCGGCCAATCCCTTGATGTCATAAACCGAGCCGTCAACGTCGAGGATGGTCATCGTCTCGCGTACCCCGGCGAGCCAGCGCATAATGAAAACCGTTGAACGTATCGGGAGAACCTGATCGCTTTGGAAGCGCTCGCTTCCCCGCGTGTCGCGGCGCTCGCTCCAAACGGTCGCAAACGTGGACCAGCTTTGAACAGGTTCGCCGGTCGCGTCCTGGGTCTCCACCAGCGCGCGGAGCGTGATCCGGCGGTCCATGCGCCCGGAGATCATTTAGAAAAATTCCCACATGCGATATTGGGAGAGATACCGCTGCACGCCTTCGGGAACCTCGTAAGCCTGCATTGGCTGAAGCGTTTGGCGCGTCTCGTACATATCGGTGAGGATTTGCAGCAAGCCGAATTTGATCCCCCACGGGACGTTCGCGCGGTAATCGGCTGGCGAGCCCGGATCGTATCCGGCAACAAAGCGAACCGTCACCGCGTTCACCTGATCGCGCGTAGACGGCCAGACCTCGCCATAGGCCGGGGTGATGCGCGCGGGTTCGCTTGAGCTGTCCACGGTGTAGAGCGTGCTCGAAAGCGTTTGCGTCGTGCCGTCCTGATCGACGTAGGTAATACTGGTCACGCTGCGAAGGGGCGGAAGCGGGACCTCGATACAATCCGCAGCCGCGAGCGTGCCACGGTAGCCCGATTGCACATTCCGCCCGCGCGGGAAGGCGTCTAATTTCAGATCCCAAGTTTGCTGGCAAAGGCAACGCCCTAGCCATCCGTCCTTGCCGTCAAGCGTCTGCCGGGCAGCGGTAAGGAGGTTGGCGATTAACGTAGCATCGGCGGGCGCTTCCGGGCTTCCGGTCAGGGGAACGCGAAGATGCTGCCACGTTTCCGAGGCCGTCAACGGCTCAACGGATGGTGCGGTAACGAGGACGAGCGCCAATATCTAGGCCCCTTTTTAGGTCGTGACGCCTCACGGCGCGAACACCGGACAATACCTTTAAGGGCGGCAAAATCCTAGCGCGCCGCCGGGATCATGCTAAAATAGGCCCATAAAGAGAGGGTAACATGAAGACTTTAGGAGCCTGCTTGCTCGCCATCGTTCTTGCCGGATGCGCGGGAACGCCGGGCGGCAATTTCATCGGCGCGAACACGGAAATGGACGCGGGCCAATTGCCGGCCGATTACAAAGCGCAAACCGAAACTCTGGTCCGCTCGCGCCTGAGAGACCCCTACACCGCCATGATTCAAGTAGGCGAGGGTTTCCGCTCAAGCTGTCTCATCGGCATCTATGGCCGCTTTTACGGTTGGGCCGTGCCGGTGCTGTACAATGCCAAGAACGGTTTCGGCGGCTATGTTGGCGAGCGCGGCGGTTATGTCTGGTTCGCAAACGGCCGCCCCACGCGCGCATCGGATGCGGAAAGGTTCTGCCCTTAGCGGAACCTGCCCCCGGAATTTCGCGTTACCTTGCTGATCATTCCTCTGGCGGCGATCCCCTTCGTTAACGGGATCACGCGCGATTGTGCGCCCCACGAAATGATCGTCCCCGAAGGATGGTAGCCCATGCGTATGCGTGCCCCAAAGAATACCCATTCGCCCGTGTCGGCGGACGGCAAGACCTATGAAATCGTTGACGGCCGTATCACGGTCCCTGACGAATCCGTTGCCGATCTTGAGCGGCGCGGCTTCACGCAAGACCCCGTTGTGCCCGCGAAAGGGCCGAGAGTGCGCGGAGCCGTAGCCTAATCCGTGCTAATCCAGTCCAAGACCTCAGATGCCGGTAAGCGGGGGAAACATCGCACCCGGCTATGAGGGTTTCCAATTCGCACCTCCACGCCGCGATCTTCAATCTGAGGAACCGCCGTCGCGAACAGCTCGTTAAGATGTTCAAGCCCGCGCGGCTTGTGAGCCCCAGGCCAGCCAGGCGCTTCCGTGCCGTCCAGACCCAGAAACGCTACCTTGCGGGCGCGAAGATGCCACGCAACGCCGAACGCCCCCCAGATCGAATTTCCCGTGTGGATGGCCCCCTGGTCATCGCAAAGTCGGGCTTTGGACTTGAGCGCCCCTGATCCCTCAATCCGCCGAAGATAGAGCACTCCTTCGGGTAATGTGCATCTGTGCTGCGGTATCCGGGCGTCCGACGTGCCAAAGTCATCCGGCACCGCCGCGATCACGCGGGTTTTGTCCTCACACTTTTTGGATAGCGCCCGCGTCCGCTCGTCAAAGTCTAGGCTAAACCAATCCTGAGCGCATCGGGCCGCGATGATCGCTGCATTGACGACGATGATATGCGCGCCACCCTCGCGGGCGTGGACGATGGCGGATTTTTTGACCTCGCCCAAAGATGGCCCCGCGCCGATTATCAGCACCCGCTCAGCGCTGGTTTCAATCCGACCCCAGGGAATGTGCTCGCCAGTCATGGCCGCGTCAGATGCCGCCACGGAAGACCCGCGCGAAGATCGGCCATTGACCACTGGGAATATCCAAGCCCCGATAACCACGGCTGGCGTTCGGGGAATATCAGATCGTCGGGATGGCAAAGCCCATGAACACCCACCGGCCATGAGATTGAGCTTTTATCCCCGACCATGACGGGAACGCCTGCAATGACCGCATCAACCGCCGACGTGGAATTCCAGGTGACGAAGCAGCGGGCCACGCTCAGGATATTGTCGAGTGGGCGCTCGTCAAAGTATTTGCTGTCCACCCCGTAGTCTCCCGTCATTTCCATTTTCGGATGCGGGCGGAATAACACCGGCACGCCAAGCGCCTCGAAATATGCGACCGTCTCGCGGCACCATTTCGGATGATCCACGTCCTGGATTTGAACATCACGCAAGAGCTGCCCGCATACGACAACGGGGCCATCGGGGCGCACTTGCCACGGCTTGCCGGGAATGTCGAAAGAGAGCCAGCGGTCAAACGGCACCCCCTCGCTTCTGAAATCCGCGTTACCCGCACACCCGCCCCACCCTACCGCCCAATACTGCCCGCGCTTTACGAAGGCGGATTCCACCATGATAAGAGAGCGGCCAGAATGACGGTTGAGGATTTCCTGCTTTGTCCACGTCGCGGGGAAAGATTTTTTTACGCCGCCGAATATGATCGCAACATCACAGGGCTCGTACTCACGCACATCTCTGGCAACAGCTCCGGGAATGCCAGACGCAAGCGCCCCCAAAATTTCGCAATGCTTCGCGTTATACCCTGGGATAAAAGCGATGACTTTCATAACGGATGATCCAATCTAATTGACCCGTGGATCGAAAGCCGATGCGTCGTCGTCTTTGTGTTGCCACGCGCATGAAAACCCCAAACATTCACGACCACTAATGTATCAGCTTCGACCGTGACGGGCTCCGGTTTCAAACCGAGCGCAGCTATTTCTTCCAGGTTGATGCGGAGGCTTCCTTCTGTGTGCCCGTGCCCGCGCCACGGCTCGACCTTCCCCGCCGCAATATCGTCAACCTGCCGCTGATGCCATGCGAGCAATTGAGGGGTGAGGACCGGCGAATTTGGGACGTACCAAAGCGGCCCGTCGTCAACGTCAACGGCTTGCGGAAAATACCAGAACTTGAGCGCCGGGAAAAACGTATCGGAATGGAAAACCTTCTGCTTGTCGTTATCGTCCGGCGAATTGACGAGGTGCTGAAGGTACGTGCTCGCGCCGAATTTTCGTTCCGCTTCCGCGCGGCGATTGCCAAACATTTCGCACACCGCCGCGCGTATGACTTCCGCGCACATGCGGGAGGCGCTGGCTGGGCTTGTGGCCGAAACAAGGCTGTCCGCGCGCTTGCTATCGCCAGGCGCAATGGCCTGAATTTCAGCAGCGATCCGCGCCGCTAGGCCAATGTGCTGATAGGTAAAATCCTCAAACCGAGCGAGCCCTTCCGTTAACAGCGCGCGCGGATTGACCATGTAGTTCTCTGCCGCCTCACGCGCGCGCATGATGCGTTGAATATGCGGCCCGAGCAGTTCCGGGTAGCGGCCAAAGTCCTTCGCGTTTGTGCGAGTTATATCCATTTGAAATTCGGGAACGCTCCCTGGAGTTCTCGCATCAGAGGCCCAAGCGTCTTTGCGAACACCTCGCCATCCTGCTTCGCCCACATAGATACCCGCTTCGTCGGGTCAACGAAAAGCGTGCTGATGGTAAATGTCGTTGCCGATGTAAAAAGCTCGCGCGCGTACAGGCATGTGAACCAATCGCCCGCAGCGCTGCCTGTCGATACGTTCGATCCAGGCACTACGTTTATATGCGCGTCGTTATTGCCGATACACGCCAACCCATGGCGACCGCGCGCAAACTCGATATAGCGCTCCATCGAGACAAATTCGTAATCGCCAGTACGCACATGCAGAAGACGGTCGCAACGTATCGCGCCAAAGGACCGCAGCGACCCAATCTGATGCAGTATCCTCTCACGGTGCTTGAGGATCAGGCGAAATATCGACCAGTCCTTAAAAATCCCGAGCTTCGCCACGCCGTCAACATGCGTTACGGGCGGAAGGTTCTGAAATATGTCACCAACATAGCTATACCGGGATTCCTCGATGCCGCCGCCGCCATTGATACGAATTCCGGTGATCGTCTGCCCGCGCTCAATCGCGAGGGCGTACTGGCCCATCAATTCGAGCACCTGGGTTCCAAGGCCACCGCGAATGTCTACGATCATGCAGCGCCTCTGTCTGTCGGCTTTAGCGGCGTCACAATCCTGAGCGTCCGAATATTGTCCTTCGGCTTCTGCTTCCGCCCTGGCGCCGGCCTGTCTCTAATTGAGGCCAAGAAAACCGCGCAATACCCTCGCGCGCTTTCGCCTTCGCCTCCCATCGGCTCCCACGCCATACAGTCAGAAGCCACGCACTTTGCGGGCATTGGGGCCAGCGGGCACATCTTCGTTCTGGCGTCGGTAATCGTTCTTATCATCGCTCGCACATCGCTATCAGCGTCATGCCGTTTACGTCCGGCTCGACGGGAGATTGCTTACCTTGCTGCCCATGCCAGCCCGTGACGCGCCAGCCTGTTGCCGTCAGAAGCGCGCCAAATTCATCGCGCGTATAATGGCGATGATGATAGCTGTGACGTTTTGGATCGAACGGCATAACGTCCTCGTTCGGCACGCTGCAAATTAAAAGCGGGGCTTTGATCGACTGCAATAGCTTGAGCGGATTTTCCAGATGTTCGATTACCTCGAAACATACGGCCCAATCGGAAATGATCTTCGAGTAGCCTTCGAGCGGAAGCGCGATCCATGTGATATTGGGATGGTCCCAATGTTGCTCTCCGAACGAGATTGCATCGGCTGATTTGTCGTAAGCGTGGACCTTGCGCCCCGCCGTCGCCATGATGTTTGAGCCGTAGCCGATACCGCAGCCAAGATCGGCAACCGTCCCGCGCGCGTGAAGCGCTGCAAAGCGGTAGCGCTCGACGTGATCGCGGCGGATTTCCACAAGTGTCGTGGCGTGCTGGCGTCCTTCGATGACGGTCATGCGCCGTTCCTGCAAATGAACATGATCTTCCAATCGTTCGCGGTTGCCGTCTCTGCTGGCCGCATCCAAGGTGCGACATGAATTGCAGTAAAGCCCGCGTTCCAGAGCGCTGCCTTCAGCTCCGCTATCGTCCATAGCCGGTGATCGTATTCATGCGTGAACGAATCGCCGTTGACAGTAAGCTCGGCCTTCATGTGAACGCGGCGCGCTTCGCGGTCCAGCGCCGGCGTTACCGTTCCATATTCCGTTATCTTCACGCGCGGGGGATCGGCAAGCGCTGCTTCGCCATTCCAGCAATCGAAGATGAAGGGGGCACCAACTTTCAACCGCTGGCGTATCGCCGCAAAGAAAGAAACGAGCGCTGCTTCGGTCATTATATAATTGACCACATTGAACAGGCTCACGGCCGCGTCAAATTCACGGCACGGCAGTTTCTCGATGGAGGAACATACAAAATCCGCGCAGAAGATATCCTTGCCGCAGGCTATTTCAATCGCGCCCATATCCGTATCAACGCCGCAAACCGAAAAGCCAAGGAGCACAAATTGGATTGCGTGCTCACCAGTCCCGCATCCGATATCTAAAAGCCGCCCCGGCTCGCCAAGAAGTGGCGTTATTGTTTTGACCTCTGCCGCGTAATCCTTGCCCGCATAGAGCGTGTCGTAGTGCTGCCAGAATTTATCCACGCTTCACCTTTTCAATCTCATCGCGCTCAGGGCGGCGATAATTCAGAACTTATTCGTATTCAACAAAGAAAATCTGGCCGGTCGCGGTGTCCGCACCATACTTTCGTCCTTCCGGTAGCCCGTGCTCGATGGCCGCTTGCCGAACCCAATAATGTGGCGGCGTATTGTCGAGGATCGTCTGTCCCCTCTTCAAATCGATGCTCATCACGGGGTTTTTCCTCGCATCTTCGATGCGCTTGGTTTGCTCGGCCGTGAGGCGCTTGCCCGTGTCTGTGAGTTTCGGCGCTTTCACTTGAGTCCCTAAAGCCATCTTGCTGGTATCCATTCGTTCGGGAGACTATAATCCAACCACCGCACGTAAAGATCATCACGGTTGGTGGCCAGCACCTGTGCCCTACGAACAAAATCGTGGCGGTTGCTCACGAATACACGGACGATTTGTCCAACCATGTCTGCGATTCTCTGATCTTTATCCATCTTGCTTCACCACTGATTTTACGCATAAAACACCTTTATCGCCCTTATTACCGTGGAAACATCGGCCTCCGCCATCGTCGGATAGATCGGAAGGCACAGGCCGCGTTCATGCGCGCGGATCGAAACGGGAAATTTATCGTCTCGCTGTGCCGCACGGCCAGCGCTGAAACACGGCTGCCGGTGCAAGGGATAGAAGAATCCGCGCGGCTCTACGCCGTTCGCCCGCAAATGCTCGGAAAGTTCCGGCGCACGGTCGCACATGATGACAAGGCGGAACGGGACGAGATTGCTATTCGGCGCGGCGGATAGAATACGGATTTGCGAGACGCCTTCCAGCTCTTCGCGATAGGCGGCATAGATGCGCTGCTTGCGGTCTATGATGACTTCAAGCCGGTCCATTTGTGCTAGACCAATGGCCGCCTGCATGTCCGTAATGCGGAAATTCCAGCCGATGGACGGGTGAATAAACGTCCCGCTGTTCGGACGCCCCTGGTTTCGGAGCAACAGCAGGCGTTCGTAAACCGCCATATCACGGCAAACGATAAAGCCGCCCTCGCCCGTGGTAATTGTCTTGTCGGCGAAGAATGAGAAACAGCCCACATCACCAATGCTGCCGACGTGGGGGCCGTCGAAGGTCGTAACGCCGATGCCCTGGCAGGCGTCCTCAATCACGAATAGATTGCGCGCCTCAGCCAGCCCTTCGATAAATTCCATATCCGCCGCCGTGCCAAATAGATGCACCGGCATGATCGCCTTCGTGCGCGGCGTTATTGCCGCCTCGATTTGCGCCACGTCGATCTGAAAATGATCTGGCTCAATATCCACGGAAACCGGCACCGCGCCCGTGAGAACAACCGCGTTCGCACTTCCGATGAATGTAGAGTTGGGAACGATCACCTCATCCCCGCGCCCGATGCCGAGCGCCATCAGACCAAGCGCGAGGGCAAGCGTGCCGTTCGGCGCGAACACGCCGTAGGGGCTCCCGATAAGCTCACACAGGCGCGCGGCGAATTCCTTGCAGCGGGGGCCTTCAGTCAGCCAATTGTCGTCTATGCAGCGCGCGACCGCTTCGCGCTCTGCCGCTCCGATCCAGGGCTGAACTTGACGGATCATGCCACAGCCCGCCCGTCGCCCAAGCGGTAGAGCTTCACAAGCTCGCTCACGCCGTCTTGCAGCGTCTTCTCGCAATCGAAGCCTAACGCATAGGCTTTGTCGAATTGCACGAGAAAATCACGCACGTCCCTATCGCCGCTCTTCGCGACAATAATCTCGCACGGCACCTCGCGCGCGACCGCTTCCGCTATCTGCCGCTTTGTGTAATTCAGCTTGGCCGAGCCCATGTTGTAGATACCGCTGGCCATCCTGTCGGCGTTCTCCATTGCAAAAATGTAGCCCGTCACTTGATCCGCGATATGGATAAACGTCCGCGTCGAATCGGGATCGTACAGAACGAGCGCCCGGTCACGAAGCGCCCGGCGGGCAAAATCATTCACCATCAGATCATCGCGCATCCGTGGCGCTACGCCGAACACGGTTGCCCATCGGAGCGAGATAGAATTCTCCCGCTCCATGCAGATATCTTCTGCCGCCTTCTTGCTTTCGCCGTAGAGGTTCACAGGCACGATGGGATCAGTCTCCCGGCACTCGGTTTTGCTCGCGCCGTAAAAACTTGTGGTGGAGGCATTAATAAGAAGCTGGCCGGGGTCGAGTTTGCGAACGATGTTTTGTGTGCCGTCGATGTTTATGAGCCGAGCACCGCTAGGGTTCGCCTCGCACGCTGGATAGCCGCTGATACCGGCAAGGTGATAGATCACGTCATGGCCAGAAAGGCAGTCCAGCCGCTCGTCTCGGATATCGCCACGGACAATCTCAAGATTCGGATGCGAGGCAAGATGCAAAAGCGGCGATACGCCAAACATAAAATTATCGAGCACCATGACGCGATGCCCCGCCGCGAGAAGCGCTGCGCAAAGAGGGACGCCCGTATATCCAGCCCCGCCGGTAATCAGAGCTTTCATGGTCTCGCCGCCTCTATCCAAAGGAATAATACAAATTCGAGCCCAGCCACACCTAGAAATAAAATCGGCAACCCGAGCGCCATCCACGCAGGAATTGACCACCATAAATTTTCGTTTTTATCGTTCTGAAGCCATACTAGCAGCCGTCCAAGAAGAGACGTAAAACCAAAAATCCATACCGGGATTAGAGCAGTCAGTGTCCACCGCAACATCAGTGATACCCCGCCTCTTTCAGCAAATCGTTTCCGCCCATGTCGGCCCAGGCCGATTCCAATTTTGAAGGCCAGTGCTCGCGCCAATTCGATGGCGAACCCGTGTAGGTATCTGTCGGCCCCGACGTTCTGCCGCCCGGAACCAATTCCTCATAGCGAATGATCGTGCTGTTGCCGCGCCAATCGAGGAACGAGCGGTATTTCGGAATGAACTGGTCGCCTTGAAAATCTGTAAGGGCCGCAATGGCGTCAACATTATGTTTTTCCCAATGGCCTGAAGCCACCGCGCGTAGCTCAGCAGCACATTCCTCGGGTCCCGGATAATCGTGATTACGCGATGACTTCCAACATCGTATCCAAAGGGAATGTGCGAGTGAATAAAATCGCCGATACACGGGAGCCCGTCGAGTTCCGCCCGAAGGCGCGGCGATCCGTCCCAAACCTTCACAACGCCCGCCATACGCTTCAGCCCCAAGCCTTCAAGCCACGCCATGAGCGCGTGCGTTCCGCTTTTCGGGCAGCCATTCGCGAGGATCATTTGTCAGGCTTGTTCTCTTTGAAGTTTGAGCAGCGATCCAATTCCAGCGTGATAGGCCGCGTCGTATAGGCGGGCGCGGAAACGGCCATCGGCTGCGGAGCGGCAAAGAAACATTTGCCCCACGGGCTAAGCGTCACGTTGGGATCGGTTAGCCGCGCCCAATGAAAACATTTGCCGCAAGCATCCATTTTTACTATCCTTACTTGTACGCTTGTAAAAAGGCGTCCTGTAGTCTCACTATCAGGCGCCGATGATCTTCTCTGTCCCAGACTGCGAAAAGCTGATCGTCATCAAACAGCCCATCGCGTGATCCGCAATCGTAATCAAGCGGTGGCGAGGGCGTCCCCCTAAGCATTGCAATCATCGTATCCGCCCACATGCCGGAATCGTTCACACCCTCGAACGAGGGGAAGAGTTCCTGCACTACAAAGTCAACCCCAGAGACCGTCTCGCCCTTAATCGCGACCTCGTCATAGGTCAGGACGTGATGGCTTCCGTCGCTGGGTTGCGCATCGAATTTGGCAAAAACGGTGCCGTCAGGGAGTGACAGAAAAGTCTTTCGGTCAACGATGCGCATCGGGCTCTCCAGGTTTATCCGCCATATCAGTTGAACGCGCCGGCATAGGCCGCGCCGAGAATCACCGCGCCGCAAACGCCAACACCAAGGCCACCAGGGCGCATCACCATCACGCCCCCGGCGATCACAAAGAGCCATCCCAATATCAATGCCGTTAGCGTCATTGTTTGTCCGCCATGACATTTAACATCATCGGCATTCCGTTCTCGAAATCCATGTGCGGCATGTAGGCCCGCGAGAAATCGTCATAGCCTTCGGGGAGAAAGGTGCGCCAATCGTACAGGCCAGCGCGCACAAATCCCGATTTAGCCAGAAGCCCCAACATTAGATCGAAATCGAACATCCCGTGGTGCATGTTGCCTGGATAATCGCTCTTGCCGTAGAGCATCCCGAAGAGACCTTCGAGCGGCACGATGCGGCGGCGGTAGGCTTCCACGATGCTGGCGAAATTCGGCACGGAGCTGACAAGCCGCCCACCCGGCTTCAGCAGGTAATGGAAACGCCTAAGCGCCGGCAGAACGCGGTCGCGCGGAAGGTGTTCCAGCAACGCGCAATGATAAATCTCACCGACGCTCGCGGGGCCAAAATGCTCCAATAGGCTCTCAACGTCACAAACAACATCGACGCGCGGAAGCTTGCGCGAATCCACATGCACGTACCCCGGCAGATACCGCTCGCCACAGCCAACGTGGAGCTTCAGCATCGCCCATCCCTCAGATAGAGCCTGTCTGATCCCGCCGCAGCAATTTGGATATAGCCCATGCTCAGGAATTCGGCGTGCGTTGCAATCGGTCCCGGCGCATCGGGCCAAGCGTTCGCAACTTCCGCCCACACCAAACGCGCCTGAATAGTTCCGAGCCCGCGCATCGCGAATAGCTCAGCACCCTCTACGTCCATATGAATCAGATCAATCTTAATGATACCACGCGCGGCACAAATCGCCGCCAGCGTTGTGCAGGGCACTTTATCCGGTTCGCGAACCGGCTTTTTTATCCATCTAAAGATAGAACCATTCTTGCTGCCAAATTCCGAACGGTCGCCGCCCTGATACCACTCGACGGTCCCAACCTCATCCGAAATAGCCGCTTCGATGAAAATGATGTCCTCGCCCACGAGGCTCTTGCGAATAGCCGCAGCGCGGATGGGATCGCCTTCAACCGAAACGACTATCGCTTTCGGAAATTTATCCTTCAACCTTAGCGCGTCGGCCCCATCATAAGAGCCAACGTCGAATATAACGGCGGGGTCTATGCCAAGCTCGCCCAACCACGCGGGATTGAAACGAGACGTGCAAACGCGCCGCCCCTTGCGGTCTGTACCCCACCCGCCAACCAGAGCATCACTTAATGCCATTCGCGCTTCACCCAAGGAATCGTGCAGTTGTGAGGGCGCTCGTTCCCGCCGAAGATTACCAGCGCGGCACCGGCAGGCGGTGCATCGGGATATTTGTGCAGATCGCGCTTGTTCAGGAAGAAACCCGCTGGGAGGACGCGTTGCAGAATGGTCGGAAGCGCTACAACACCAGCCCCCAAGGCTAATATCGTTATGAGCCTTTCGATTGCAAACTGATCTCCAAAACCCATTGCCTCACCCATAAGTGCCTCGCGCTCTGCATAGAACGCTTCCCAAACATTCTGTCCCCACCCTGGTGCGAACGTCATCGCGCAGGAGCCGTAGGAGCATGGCCACGATGCGTGCCCCGCCGCGCGCGTAAAGCTCTCGCAAATTCCAAAGTCTCCCGGCGTATTGGTGAGTGGCGTAAGATCGCCAACCACCACCGTGTCGAGGTCCAGATATATGGCGCGGTTAGGCCCGCGAATGGCTGGGGAAAATAGGATCATCTTCACCCACCATGCCGTGAGCCCGTGCTTCGCGATGTCGATGCGCGCGACGCCCTCAATCTCTTCTGGCTGATCCGTCAAACAAATGAATTCATGCTCGCCGCGATAATGCCGCGCCACGCCATTGCGGAGGCGCTCCACATATTCGGGGCCGTATTTTTTGCCGCTGCGGACACAGGCGAAAGTGATGGTCATGGCAGCGCCCTTTGCTCGCGCCTCATCTCGGGTGTCTTCCCGGATGATTTACCAGGGAATTTTTGGGAATATGTCCGAACATAGAAAGCGGGACGTAATTTTCGCGTGCAAAACCAGCCGCCTCCGCTTCTGACAGAAGCGCATCAAACAGCGCTATTAAATCCTTCCGCCAGTGTTCCCGGATCGGGCCATCGTACCAATGGCGTTGACCGACCGCCGCCAAACGCGGCAGGGCGTGCTTTAAGTGGGGCTGCGCTGACATATCGGTATAGTGGATCACTTTGATTTCTGGATCGTCGATGCGCTCGTATTTCTCGCCGTCGAGACAATTAAAATTCCCACCCTCGAAAGCCTGCACCGCGCCGGACTGAATAATCCGTTGGCGCATGACCTGATGGCCGTTTACCTGCCTAAGCAAGTCCATCGGCAGAACAAGATCGCGAGCCCGCCGACAATCCCAAAGGCTCACACACAAGCGCCCCGCGTCTTTCGCGATGATGCACTTGCCGGGGAGAAATTCCTGATCCCATAATTCTGCAATGTCCGCGAGCGCGAGACAATCAGAATCCATGTAGATTGCTTTACCCTCGAAGCCGCAAATTTCAGAAACCGCATTGCGAAAACAACTGAACGGCGTCGGCCATAAATTCGTCCGCCAGCCCGCACCAATCGCTGGGTCCGAATAGAACGGGCTCGCAGGGTCTTTTGACAACGCCATCCACGTTATTTCGAGCGGGCGCGAGGCGTGTTTATGCAAAGTATAATCGAGGACCGCCGCGCTTTCAGCGTCAGATCCGTTTGGTGCTACTCCGACGAACACCCTAATTGCGGACATCTCAATTCATCCCGCGCTTCACGCGCCTTATGATCTGCCCAGTTTCGACAATTCGGAAAGTCATATCGTCGATCTTCTCGACCTCGCGGCCATCCGCAAGCCGATACAGCGGCTCCGGTTCATCTTTTGGAATTGCGCCGGGCGGGATGCGAATCGCTTCGCTCATTCTCCTTCAATCCTTAAATGCAAAAATAACGAGAGAAATTCCGACCAGCACCATCGCAAGCGCGCAAGCCAGAAGGATGATCTTTTCCATAGTCATTCGGCGGCAATAGGGTCGGAGGCCGGCACCGCGCATCTGGCCTTCGACGAAGGCATTTTAGTTTTGGCCTTGCTCCGATTAGTTTGAGCGGTCGGCAAAAGCGCGCTGGCCGCACCTTCGCGCGGCACAGCAAGGCGGGCCTCCCGCTCAAGGGGTTGGGAGATCGGCAAATCGCCGCCGGCCTTCGTTGAAGGCATTGTTTCGCTGGCCTTTCTCCCAATAAGGCGAGGGGTCGGCACAACGCTGGTGGCCTGCGTTGCAGACAGACGCGAAATGGCCTTCCCCTCAAGAGATGCGGCGGCGGGGGACAACCCTGCCATGGGCTTTTCGCCATGAAATTTCTGGTCCATCCGCCGCCATTCCGACCATAAGTCGGAAATCAATTTCTTCGTCATGTACCGCAACGCGCGGGCGTTGATCTGCCCGTCCGATAGCTTGCCCTCGGTCAGCGCCTTTTGCGGTTTGCGGCCCGCTTTCTTCGCGGATGCGACCTGCCGCGCCGCCTCTTCCGCGAACGCGCCGGATTCGTTCAATTCCTTCTGCCGCGCCTTGTAACGGCCATACGCCTCGCCATAGGGGCCTATCGCCCCGGTGCTACGCCATTGCGCATAGAGAAGCGGCTGCGTGATCTTGCCGAATAGATCGCCAAGGCGCGAACGCTTGTAGCCGAGTTCGATCCAATCATCTTTCTCAAGCCCGCCACAACGGCCCCATGTAGAGCCCGCGCGCGTCGTGCCGTTCTTGCTGAATGGCGCGAGGCCGAGACGCTTCCACAGATGGCCTTTCTTCGGGTAATCGAGCGGATGGCCAGCATGGCCGATGATGACCGCGAGGCCGGCAAGCGTGAAGCCCTTGCGCTCGGGGGCGTTGACGAAAGCCGCTACCGGGAGCGTGGCGGCGATGTTCTCCATTTCCGCCAAGGTCTTTTCTTCCTCAAGCTCCCATTGCGCCAAGCTGAGGGCCGTTTTGAGGACGAAGCTAAGCCTTCCAATGGGATGCTCGGGCTCCGGCACGTCCTTGCGCGGCTTTAATCCAATCTCTTCGCGCGCGACGTTTTCGAGCTTGCGCTTTTGATGCGCGACGGCTTCGTGCGCTATCTTGAGCGCCGCGCTCTTTGTCTCTTCGGCCCAGGTTTCTTCCTGGCCGCGTGTGGGCTGCAATTCGGTTCTGATGCGGGCCGCGAGATGCGCCGTATTCCGCAAGCGCATTTGCATCCAATAGGCACGGTCGCGGGCCAGGGCCATAATGTCCTGGATGCGGGGATCGTCGGAAAAGCGAGGGGGAGCGGGCACGGCTAAGCTGGCCTTAGCGGCAACTTCACGCTGGCCCGCAGCCCCCTCAACAAGGCGCGGAGGGGCAGGCATTATGCGAGTGGCCTTTTCGGCATCTGGGCCATGGCCCACACCCTCCGCAACAGGCTCGCGAACAGGGGGCACGGAGTGCCCGGCCTTATCGGCAGTATGCGGATGGCCCTTCCCGTTCGCGATTCTCTTCGGGGTCTTACGCATGTGCGTCTCCCATAATGGCAAGTTCGTCTTTCTGAAATTGGCGCAATACCGCGCGGCCCTTGGCGTGTAACTTTTCCGGCTGATATTCGTCCGCTACCTTTGCAATCGTGACGGGGGAAAGCGTTTTGCCGATGATCTGATGCCCGGCAACCCGCCCCAACTTTTCTTTCTCCTTACGTAGCGCGCCCAAAACCACACACGACAATAGGCGCTCGCTACCCTCACGGAACATCCGCCGCTCTATTGCCTCAGCGGAATCCCATGTCAGTTCGAGCACTTGAGGACCGCCAGGGACCGCATAGCTGAGCAGCCAACTTTCACCTCTGACGCGGTTCATCGTTTCGAAGGCGCGGCGCTGCAAGGCTCCGGCTCCGGGCTTGCGAGCCGTGTGTAGGACGCGGCCCGCTTCGCTGAGGGTTAAGGCTTCGCGAACGAGGGGCACGGAGTGCTCGGCCTTATCGGCAGCACAAGGATGGCCCGCACCGTTCGCGAATTGGTCTCCCGTGGCGGGGGCATTGGGAACTTGGCCCTCGGGGGCACGAGCGCGTTGACCCTCACCACGGGAAGAGGCTTGCGCGGCGGGGGGCATATCCCCAATGGCCTCATCGGCACTATTTTTCTGGCCCACACCGTCGCGCAATTCGTAGCGAGCAAGCGCGCGCTGAAGCACGCCAACCGCCTCGTTATCCTTCAGCCCGCGCTCATGCGCGCGTGCGAATATCCGGCTCAACTCAGCTTCCAACGCCGCCGCGATAGGCCTTGGCCCGCCAGCGCGCATAATTGCTTCGCCCATTGCCGTAAGATCGTCTTTCATTTTTTCCTCTCTCATCGCTAAGACCGCAGGCGGACGCCAGGCCCGCCAGAACGAACGTCGCCCGTGTTGAGAAATATCACGCCATGCCGAGCAAATGCTTCCTCCACCCGCGTCATGGAAGATTTGCGCGGATCGCCTTTGTCGTTTTCGAGATCGTTCAACGTGGTGCGCGAGATATTCGAGCGCTCGCATAGATCGGATTGGCTCCAACCCAACAGCGCCCGCGCCGCGCGAATTTGCCGCCCTTCCATGGCCGTTAGGTAGTCGGGAGTCGTCATCTTGGCAATTATCGGCTGCAAACTGCGTGCTTCGAGCCGTATTGTTCGGCTAGCCGCTCATATTGTCAACTGCAAAGAGCAATTAGGCTGACTTAAAGCACATCTTCGAGCTTTGCCGCCGGAAACACCGTCAAAGCCGCGCTAGGGCTGCAATTGACCACCGATATCCCCATCGCCTTCAGGGGCTCGACGATAGACGGCCAGTTGCGCAGCATCGTCCCCACGTAATCGCTTCGCATCCCATCGGGATGATCGCCGAAGGCGTGACTTTCTCCGTTTGGCCCGAATTGCATGTCGAAGCCGATAAGCAGGATGCGCTTTGCCCCCGCCTTCGCCGCAATTTCGACGCCCTGATAGCCAGAATTTCCGCCGCCGGCCAAAAGGTCTTGCCGATCCGTCATGCCGCCCCGGCTACCGTCCGACGCGGGCGCGCGGACAGGAATGAAATGCGCCCACGCGGCAGGGACATCTTCACAGCAAGTGGATTTTATCCCAGCGAATTTCGTCGCCGAAAGCCTGTGCCACATCCACCATTTTGTGTCCGCGCCATGCACCCAGTCGGCCCACCATGCATAATAAACTTGGTCGTTTATGGCAATTGTCTGGCACCGGCCTTCAAGATGCGCGCGCGCGACGTGGCGGATTTGAGCAAGGCTTAGAGACGGCCCGCCCGCGATGACGACAACGGTCTTACCCGTCCACAGATCAGGCGGGACGGACCATATCTCCCGCGTCACACGGCGCTCTTGGAGTTAAAAGCCGCCCATTGCCGCTTTTCTCTTTCGCTCATCGCCGTCGCCAATTTACTCAGTGGCGCATGAAGGCTCCTAGCGAGGCGATAGAGAAAAGTCCGCCGTTCCGTTTTTGCGGTAATCCCAAAGCGCTTCAGATCGTCGGCGCTCACAAGATCATTCGGAAGGTCACTTAGAGCAAAGGAAACCCACCATCCCGATTCTTCCGTGCAGCCGGGCGGCAGGAAACCGTGCGCGCTCACTAAAATTCTCTCGCCGCCGTCGCAAGGATACCCATCCGCATCTGCGCGCTCTATCAGCCATTCGTCTTTTGGAAGCCGCCGCATTCCCGGTAGCGTTTCGCATTCGGGCCAGTTCGCTTTCGCCAAAACCTTGGCCGCCTCGGGCGAGAGCGTGAACGCCATGCGCCTACACCCCAAGATGCGCGCGAATGAGCGTGTCGGCTTCCGCCGCCGTTGCCGGTTCCTTGCCCGAGATTTGCCCCGCCAGCGCCCGGCGTCTATTGCCGTGCAAGGATGCCCATTCGGGAGGGATGGGGATTGTGCGAGCCGCTATGGCCGCGTCGGTGGAAACCGGAACATGAAAAGCCGCATCGGGCCTAACCACGGTTCCATTTAACAGGCAATCGCGGGCGACGTGATACGGCATTTCGACGATCTGGCCCGCCATGCGGCCAACTAGGGAACGGACTAACATTGCGCCTCGCAAAAGAAAGTGGGGCGATCTTTCGACCGCCCCAAGGTTAGGCACGTGGGATTACACAAGCGCCGTGGCGGATTGGTCATTTCCAAAACGGCTGCCGGACAGGATCGCCGTAACGTCGGCAATCGTGCTCGACGCCGACGCATTGGTCATGCTCACCTCGATCCACTCGTAGCCGTCCGTAAGTTCGGCTGCGTCGATCTCGATGACGTAGAAGATGTTGTCATTTGCGGAAGGCACGATGCCGGTGGTGGCCGCCGTCGCCTTGGCCCCGAGCGTATCGCCCGCCGCCGTCTCTTCGGCATAGTAGGTGAAGCCGATCGCCGTCGCCGTGCCGCCGGTTGCCGCGTTGCACTCCTTGACAATGATCGCGTCAGGCGGGGAATTGCTCGAAACCCCCAGCTTCACGATAATCGAGGCGTGGCCGTAATTGCGCATGGTGAAGCGGTCGCCGGTAACGCCACCGGAGACGTTGACGGGCGGGAGGACGTCTACAACGTGCCCCTCGTTCGCAAGATAGAAGCCCTTCATGGTGTTTCTCCTTCCTTACGATTACGAGCGGGTCGTAAGCGCGATATAGGGCGAGATGCTGTTCGATCCCTTGAAAGCGGTGATCGCCGTGCGCTGCATCGGCTGGCCGTCCAAGCGGTAGACCCACCGGAACGTCATCTCGTCGTAGATGAACCTGACGTGGATCGAGGACGCCTGATTGATGCCGCCCTTGTCGATCAAGAGGTATTGGTCCAGATCGACCAGGATGATGTCGCCGACAGTGCCGAGCGCCGCAGCCTGCTCAACCGGGATAACCGGACGGCCGAGAAGCACGCCGCCGCCAGCAGCCGCCGCATTGGCGCCGGTGTCGCCCGGAATCTGATAGAGCCGAACAACAGCTGTACCGGAAGCCAAGGTCATCTGTTGCAGTTGCGGAATGACGCCCTGGTTCACCAGCCAGACGGCCCGCGTCATCGAACGCGGCGGCAGACGGTTGAACATATTGAGGACGTTTGCGGCGGAAACCGTCGCCGCCGCTTGGCCCGAGTCCGCCGTGACGGAAATCAGCGCGCCGGAATTGAGAATACCGAGCGGCTGACCGGAGCCCGTTCCGTTCAGGACCGTATCTTCGGCCTTGAAGGTCATTTCCTCGCGGAAGGCATCGCCGAAGATCGCTTCGAGAAGCCCCTGATCCGCCAGCAATTCGTCGGTGGCGTAAGCAAGGCCCATCAGTTTGTTGAGCCGCAAATTCATGTTGCGGAATTTCGGCTTCGTCGCCGTCACCGTATCGGCTTCGTCGGCGAAATAGACCTGGACGCCGCCCCAACGCGAACCATTCGCGCGCGAGGATTCGTCAAGGGCCGGGATGATGACGCCGTTCGCGCCGCTGGTGATCGAGCGGCGGCGAACGCGCTTCAAAATCTCGCCGCCCTGGAACATGCTTTCGATCATCGGAGCGGCGATGTCCTGCTGGACAAGAAAGCCGCCCTCGGACGGGATGCTTTCGTTCGCGCCGGAGGCCGCGCCCTGGATGCCGCCGGGCTGATAGAGCGGGACAAGACGCCGGTCCCATTCCTCCTTGCCGGTGCCTTTTTGGCCGGCGAAGGCGATGGCCTGGAGCTGCTCGCCCATCGTCTTGAATTTCGGGGGTGCTGGCGTTTGAACGCGGGCGCGCGTTTCGTCCGGCGTGTCCTCGTTTACGGAATGAACGGGGGTCATCGACCGGCGCTCGTCCATCAAGCGCTCTTCGGCTGCGATTGAGGCGTTGAGCTTGTCGAGATCGCCACCCTTCGCCGTGATTGCGGCGGCGCGGTCTTTTTCGGTCTCTGTGGCGGTGTTGGCGTCGAGTTTGGCGTTAAGGCCGTCGGCCTCAGCGAGCAGCGCCACCTTACGGTCACGCAGAACTTTGATGCGCATGAGGGCGCGCTCCTTCTTAGGGACTGCCGCGTCTCACGACGGGGCCAAATAAGTTGCGGCCTAAGCCGCTTGCGTTTTCTGGATCAGCCTCTCAACAGAGGGCCTACCGAACGCGCGAACACATTTATGCGCTAATTGCCGAAAAATACAATATCCGGTCACGCACGCAATAGGTTGAGGCGGCGGGCGCGCGCGTCCCGCTTGGTGACGGCATCGCCCGGCGGGGCGGTGGGCGCTTCCGATGTGGCGATAGTGCCAAATTCAACGGGGACGAATTCCGTCCCCTCGGGAACCGCTCGCCAAGCTTTTACGGCGGGTTGCTCGCTTGCCTCATTGGGCGGGATTGGCCCGTCATTGATGGTCCACGTTGCCGTTGCGCCATCAGCCTCGGGAATTTCGGGGAGATTTTTAATTGTACCCTCCGCGACCTCCCAATCGCCGCCTGCGTCCGCTTTCTGCTCCACCGCTTCGCCGCGACGCCTGCCCTGCATGGTGGCTGCGGAAATGCCCCAGCGCGCCATTGCCGCATTGATCGGGGCCACGCGGTCAACCATTCCCATCTTCTTCGCCATCGGGGCCATCATGCAGCGGCCTTGTCCAAAGTCGCTGAGGACTTTCGCCGCTGGCACACCGCGCCCGCGCGCGACGGCTTTGACAAAATCATCCATGCAGGCGTCCGCCTCGCCTTGGAAATAATCCCGCGCCTCATCGCCAAGCGGCTCGAAGGCGTTGCCCTCTACCTTGTACGGGCTGTCCTTGGCGAAGATGAAAGTATATTTGATGCCCTCTTCGTCCAGCATTTTTGCGCATTGGCCGTGCAGAAGATAGACGCCTATCGAACCCACGTCGGCGGACGGCACAGCGGTTATCTCGCTGGCTTGCGATGCGACCCAATATGCCGCGCTGGCGCATAGCGGATTGACCAGCGCGACGACGCGCGTGGATTCGCGGGCGGCGAAAATCGCGTCCGCCGCTTCCATAACGCCGGTCGATGATCCGCCGGGGCTGTCGATGTCGAGAATGACGGTTCCGATTTCAGGATCGGCCGCGAGCGCGTTCATCGTTTGCGAGAGCAAGAGCGTAGAATATGCGTAGGGCTGGCACTCGCAATCGTAGGTGGCTATCCCGCGCAACGAAACCAGCGCCGTAGCCTTCCCGCCCTTACCCGCCGGGATAATCAGCGGGGCCGCAAGAGCCGCCGCCATAGCGTCGATGCGCTCGAAATCGGTATCGGACGCGAACGCCGCGTGCAGGTCGTGATCGTGAACGCGAGCGCCACGCATCACCTGCTCAATCGTCGGAACGAGCGTAGCGCCGAAGCCATGACGCATCTCATAGGCGACAATCTTGCCAACGCACGCACGAAGCGCACGCCGAAATTCGCCTAGCTTATTGCTCATGCTCGTTCTCCTTAAGCCGCTACCGGCTCGCGCAACGTCTTAGCAATTTCCGCCGCGCGCGTCTCTTCCCAATGCTCAAGTAGCGCGCCGATATCTTTTGCCTTCAGCACCTCGCCGCGCACGTAGACGCAATACTGCCGCGCCGCGTCTTTTGGGATGCCGAGCGTTTCAGCGACACAGCTTCCATGCCCGGAATAAAAGCTTTTAACCCATCCGGCGAAAGCCGCCTTATCGCCAGCGAAGCGGAGAGACGCTTTCCGAATGGCGGCGACCTCCTTGCGGACCAGCCGGGCTGCGCGCCCTTCCGGGGTGTCATCCGATAGAGCCGCGCGCACGGGAGGCGCGGATAGCGCCCTGGTTCCGACAGGCTCGCTCGTAACGGGGTTTGTCCCGACGCCAAGCGTATCGGCGCGCGGATCGTCAATCCGGTTTAGGCCCCATATTTTCGTCCGCACCTCGTTTTGGGTCCACGACGCGGGCGAGCCGCCGGAGCCCAGAACCTTCGCGGACATATCCGCGCGGACGGCAAGGCTGGCGCGCGCCATCGCGTCCATGTTGAACGCTGCAAAATAGGTACGCTTCGCTACGATTAGATCGCGCCGAATGGCCTGCTCGATGCGCCGCACCCAGGGCCGCAGCACCAATTCCCGAAAATCTATGGCTTCCTGTTCGGAATCCCCTTTCCGCTCGGCAAGGCCAAGCATGTAAAGCGGAATTCGTAACCGCATTGCGATAAGCTTCGCCTGATAAAGCCGCGCCTCAAGCAATTGCGCGTCCTTGGCATCCATCGACGCCTTCTCGAATTTCATCCCCTCTTGCAAAACAATAGGCCGGTGCGCGTTGTCGATGCCGGCGAATCGTTCCATGAGGCGCTGAATAAGATTCTTCTGCGCTTCCGGCGAAAGCTTGTTCGGGTGGATCAGGTATCCGCCGATGTTGAGCTTGTTCGAGAACACGCGGCCCGCGTAAGCATCCGCCGCCATGCCGAGCCCGATGTCTTCCGCCGCGATGTCAACGGAACGAAGACCCACTAAACCATCGGAAGACAGCCCAGGGATACGGAACATTTCTTCCTGAAGCAAAACCCGGCGCTCACCCGTCAATGGATTTGTCACGAGAAACCGCAGCGTCCCGTCGCGGAGCACCTGCATTTGCACGCGGTCGGTATGGAGCGGCTTCAGTTCATGTACGGCACCACGCGCGCCGGGAATAATTTCCGCATAGCCCGTGCCCCGCAAAACAGCGTGGAACACCATCATTTCCCAAAACTCGGCGGCGGTCTGGATGGTGTTCGGCTGGAACCGGATCAGCTCATCAAGAGGATGCTCGGGGGCTGGCTCGCGCCCACCGTCCGGTAATTCGCGGTACACCCCGCACGGCATGGACGCGATGGTTTCGGCCAGAATCTTGACGCACGTATATTCCGGCGCGTTCTTCAGCGATATGTCGGGGGTGAGGATGAGGCCGGAAGAATTCTTTCCGCTGCCTGCGGTCTCGTACCAGAAGTCGCTGCCAGCGCTTGGGGTGTTCGCCTGCCGCTGCGGCGCGGTGCCAATACCGAACAGGGCGGCAAATGCATCCTTAAGCCCCATTCAGCGTGCTCCGTCCGAGGGTCGCCGCGCCCCAAGGCGCTGCAAACAATCTAATATCTATACGACAAATTCCGCCGATTCGTAAACGGATGGGCCAGTTTCGGGATTTTGCCCCATTGCCACTACTGCGTCGAGAAAAGCCATGAAAGCGTCGATCTTCGCGTTGCCCGCGTTCTGCTTGGTGATGATGACCGCGTTACCCTTCGGCTCGACCTTCGCGTTCGCGACCATCCACGCCATGAGCCCCGTCGCGCCGTGGATAAGTCCGCCGCCCACGACCTTGCGCTCGGCCGTCTTGATCGCATTGGTGAGCTTCCAGCCCTGCGGCACGGCAAGGAAGCGGTCTATCGCGATCCCGCGCCGCCCGAGCGTGTCCACAATTTCGTCGATGCCCGCCTGATCGACGCCTATCGCGGCTTTCTTCGGTAAGAGCCCGGCGCTTTCAAGCTGCTCGACGTAATCGGCTACGCCCTCAACATCGTCGCCGATATTCTCCACAACCGTTAGATCGCCGTCGCGCTCAAAATCCCGGAGCTTCGAGACGATATCCTTGCGCCGGTCAAGTACGCTTTGATGCGCCCAAGCGTGCGACCAGAGAAGCCATTTGCCGGTCTCACGGCACCGGCCTATCACCGCCATGCCGAGAAGATCGTCGAGCCCGCCGCCGTCGATCCCGACAACCACAAGATCGCAGCGCTCCATGATCGCATCGAAGGTAAGCGAAGGATCGCCGCACGCCTCCCAAGAATCCGCCCCGGCCCATCTATCGGAGCGGAGGTTCATCCCGATCTCGACGTTGAGGTGCTTCGCCAAAAACCCGCGTAAGGATTCCGGCCCCGCTGCCTGAGCCTGCTTGAACTGGTCCTCAATAAATTCCCGGTCCACCGATAAGCCAAGGTTTGGATTTGTGATCCCGAAGTTCTTGGGGTCGAGATATTCCCTCGCCTCAATCATCGCCTTCGGAAATTCGTACAGCACACCAAGGCTCTTATTGTCCTTGATGATGCCGTCTCGCACGTCGCGAAAATAATTGAGCTTCTGCTTGAAGATGCCTGCCGGCGGATCGTCCGCCATCGTCGAGAGATAAATGACAAAGCCTTCGGGGCGTGAAGCAAGGCCGCCCGTTGCCTCGCGAAGCATATTCTCCGCGTTCGGCTTTTTACCGAACAGCCAAAGCTCGTCCACGAGAACCCCGGCCGCCTTCTTGCCGCTCACCGTTTCATCGTCGGCGGCCACCACCTTGAGCGATGCGCCCGTTGTCCGATGCGTGATCGTCCGAATGTGCTGCTGCGGATATAGGATCGCTTGCAAGGCCGGATCGGCCTGCACCATGTCATAGGCCGGCTTGAAGCTGTTGTTTGCCACCTCGATAGTCGGCGCAAGGATCAAAAATTCATTCGACATGCGCCAATTGCGAATCAGCGCCGTCATCATAATGGCCGCGGCCGAACAAGATTTGCTGTTCTTTTTACTGATCAGCAGGAAGAATTCGCGAACCAGCCGACGCCCGGTCTCGTGGTTGTAGGCCCCGAATACCGAGCCAGCAAAATCCATTATCCAAGGACGGCAACTTTCTCCAATCGTCGGGCTGTTCGCCGCGTCAACAATCCGCAGCGACCGGAAAACCTCCAGCGATTTCTCGGCTTCGTCAGGAAATAGCGGCGAAAACGGGATGAGCGACTGGCCAGCCCGGATGCGTGTTTCCCAGTCCGGACACGCCGTCGTCCATTTCATCTGTTATCGACAACAAGCCGGGGCGCGACTGGCGTCTCGAATTTTCCCGACGCCGCATCCTTCGCCGCCGCGACCGCCTTCGCCTTCTTGCCAAGCACCGCATCTTCCGCGCGCTCATGGCAGTACGGCGCGACCGCAATCGCCATGCGATCACGCCGCTCAATGGTCGCGCCCGCATCTCGCATCACCGAAAGCATATATTCCTTCGGCGAAAGGCCCGCCGCTTTGGCAGCGCGTTTGATTGTTTTGATGCCTTCTGCCTTCGGGCCGAATGTGAACGCCGCCGACTTGGGACGCCCCGAACCAACTCTGTAACCGCCTCGCGCCATTGGATTTTATTACCCTTTGATTTTCGAACGCTTCGCGTTGCAACGTAAACCTAAAACGGAGCAAATTCTATGCGTGAGAGATCGGAAGAGCG
>C687J35021_10000158_pt1 | contig 48850 bp, 61 predicted proteins | sample RifCSPhighO2_12_FD_35021 | JGI IMG/M metagenome (IMG submission 35021) | reverse complement strand
TTGATGAACAAAATTTACTCGCAGACTTAAAAGCCGATACCGAGAGCTATACGGGTAGGGCCAAGATGGAACTAGATAGAGCGGTTAATGCCAGTAGGGAGGGGTTTAGCGACGCAGGACTTTTCTTTAGCGGCAGAAGACTACGTGAAGAAGGTGGATTAACAGAAGAATCCCAATTTAAAACTGGTGAATTTATGAGAGGACAACAAATAAGAGAACGAGAAGCAGGACTACTTGGAGCTAGAACTAGGGAAGACCTTGAACGGCAACAAAGAATGGGCCAGCGTGATATACTTAGAGAGAAGGGTATCGACGTGGCTGAAGATGTTGGAGTGGCAAGGAGAAGAGAAGGGTTACAAAGCCAACTGGAAAAAACAGAATTCTTAGGGCAAGCACCAGGTGAAACCTTTACCGACTTTTTAGGCAGACAACAAAGAATAGAAACGCAGTTTTTAGGAATATAATATGGCAACACTAGAAGATGTAAACAGAGCCAGAGGGCAAGCAGAAAGTTTAGAAAGAACCGCAGCAGCAGGGACGACTAGACTTACTACCTTACCTGATTTACTTAACGAGGCTTTAACTAAAAAATTTACTACTGCTAATCCTCTTATTCAGCAAAGAGAAGCAGCCCAACAGGGTTTTCTTACTGCGGGTACTACTCCTGTTAGTGCCCAGCAATATTTAGGTCAAGGTGAAGGAGCAGATGTAATCTTTTCCCCTACTGAAGTAAGACGAGTAAGAGCCCAGCAAAGAGCAGCTGCTTATACACCCTTATCTACCGCCAATTTACTTATTGGTGCTTCTCTTGGCGGTATTGGTAACGTAGTAGATAGTGCTACTCGTGCTTATCAAGCCCAAGTATTGGCTCAACAAAGTGCAGCTCAACAAGCTAGACAATCTTATCAAGATTTATTTGCCCAGTATCAATTTCTTGAACAACAAAGAGCGGCGGCGGCTCAGGCTGCGGCATTGGGTGGTTTTGGTCAAGGAGGTACTCCTGGTGGTGGCTCAAGACAACCAGTAAATATACCAATAGCATTTAGAGAATCAGTGTTACCTTACGCTAGAAACTTTAATCAAGCTATGCAAATAATAAACCAATTCCCAAATCTAACCCCACAAGAAAAGAAAACTCTTACATCTATGGCGGATAAATCATATAACAAACCAACAGTCATAGCCCCCTCATCTACTCGTCCTAGTCCCTTAGAGGTAGGAGGAAAAAGTGCTTTGGCCGCATTTTTACCAGGGCCTTTGGGTAGTATTGCTTCGGGATTAACCAGCTTCTTTGGAAGGAAATAAAAGATGCCTATATATTTAGATCAGCTACAAGCAGTAATAGGACAAAGAACTGGCCAACGACAGGGGGGTTTCGTACCTCTACCAATGCAAGCATTACAACCGCAACAACAGCCTCAACAACAAAACTTTCTACAAAGATTTAATGTATTACCCACCGTTGGTGCTATTGGTGGTGCCGTTGGGGGTAGTTTCCTAGCTCCAGGAGCAGGAACAATTGCTGGTGGTGCAGGTGGTGCAGGACTAGGGGAATTACTAGAACAGATATTATTTAATAAAGGTAAGTTTAATGTCGGTGGTTTAGCCGCAGAAACAGCTCTTGGTGGTTTAGGCGGTATAGCAGGTAGATTATTAGGAGCAGGTAGGACAGCAGCTACAGCAGGTAGGGTGGCTGGCGAAGCTGGAGAGGAATTAACTAAAAGAGGGTTAGCAAAGACCGTGGCCGCAGGTGCTAGAAGGTCTATACTTAAGCCACCAGGTAAGGGGCCTTTCTTTGCTGCTCAACAAAAGGATATTACTGATACTTTAGGGAGGCAAGGATTACGTGGTAGTCCTCAAGCTATAGGTGAAAAGATACCTGGTCAGATGAAATTATTATCTGATCAGGCTAAGCAATTAATTCAAGGCGCTGGAGTAAAACCGCTTGGTAAAAGTACCTTGAAGAATAGATTAATTGCTGGGGCTGATGATATTGTAGAATTCAATCCAGCGGATAATTTACATGCTACTAGTTTAGAGAACGAAGTAAATAAACTAGTTCTTCAAACTAAAGGTAGGTTTGATAACTTATTTGACTATAAATTAAGTTTAGGTAAACAGCTAACTAATACGTTTCCTAAAATAACCCAAGGTGGTACTTTACAATCAAAAGAGGCAGCAAAATACGCTATCTGGAAGCAGATTGATGACTTGATCACGAGTGAGGTACCTGATGCTAAGTTCCTAACTACAGAAATATCAAACATAATTTCTGGGTCATCAGGAATACAAAAAGCAGCTGAAACAGGAGTAAGAATACCAGTACCATTTGCAGGAAGAGTAAGATTACCTGATATTATTGGCAGACCTATTCAAGCAGGAGTTGAACGGGGGGCTGGTGCCATAGAAGGTGCAGGAGTTGAAGCGGCTATCCCTTCTGCTTTGGGTAGAGCCACAAGAGCTATCGCAGGACAACTAATCCCTAGAGCTTTAACTGGCTTCGGAGGAACTCAAGCTGAAACAGGAATTCCCCAACCAAGTGAATTGGGTGCTTTCGGCGGCGGTGCAATTTCCCAACCTTTGGGTACAGAAGTTACTCAACAGCAACCTTTAATAACCAGAGAACAAGCATTTCAATTACTCTTATCTGGAGCGGAGCCTTCTTTAGTTAATGCTTTACTAAAAGTGGGTGGGCCTCAAGAACAAAACATACCAGCTTCTATTAGAACACAACTGGCGGGTGCTCAGTCTGCTAAAGTTATAATAGATCAGGTAGCACAAGGGTATGCAAGTATAAACGCACCCGAAAGTGGGTTGGTAGCTAGATTTACAGGTTTTGGTAGACAAGCAGGGGCTTTAGCTGGAGTCAACCCCCAAGCTAGAGCATATCAATCGTTAAGAGCTGGTGCAGCTAGACGAATAATTAAGGCATTAGGTGAAGTTGGTACTTTGAGTGCATCGGATATCCAAGCAGCGGTGGATTTGCTTCCTACAGTTTATGACTCTCAACAAGAGGCAGCCCTAAAGCTTCAAAATCTTTATGATCTAATTGGTGCTAGTGAACAGGCACTACAAAATGCAGCCTTTATGGGAGGCAGCCCTGGAATAGATACCGAAGCAATACTTCAATCCTTAACAGGAGGAGTTTAATGGAAGAACTAATAAAAGCATTTTCAAGTGAGTCGGTGGTGTTTCTCATATTAGGGTTTCCTATTATCGCCACAGTAGCTATTGTTTATTACATTGGTAGAGCCTTGCAAAGGTTAGAAGATAGAGTAAACAAATTCGGTAGGATTATTCTACTCTTTGTTCTTTCCCACAATGGGGAAAAGAAAAAGGCTAGAGATATTGCTAAGAAAATGATAAAAGACAGCGAAGAAGATATAGAAGAAGAAATTGCTAATTTGTGATATATTGATAACCATATGGCACCTAACTTAGTTAAGCCATTACAAGGCAGACCTAAAGTAACTAGGGGGTTTGCCGCCCACGTTAAAGACAACCCGAATACATGGTATGGCATTGATTACGCTGTTTCTACAGGAACCTCACTTATTACCTGCGATGATGGTTATATTTCCCACTCAGTAAAAGATACGAAGGGTGGCGGTTATAGTTTTATTCTCCATTTCAATAAATACCCAGGTTGGATGGCTTGGTATGCCCACTGCTCTCAAATTCCCGCTAATGGAGCTAAATTTAAAAGGGGACAAGTTGTAGGAAAATCTGGTGCGACTGGTTTTGCTACAGGACCACACCTGCACTTTTCGATACTCCACCAGGAAGGTAAATACTATGTTCCTAAAAACCCCGATGACAAAAATGTAGTAAAATGGGAGGAGGTGAACCCTATGGCAGATAAAATAGATATATTCAAAAATATCTTTATTACTGTAAATGCTCGTTGGCCTAATACTGCGGAAATAACAGCCTATCAAAAACATCCAGAATTTGCCAAGAACCGACCCTATACCTATATCCAACAAAAATATCTTTACACAAACTGGGTAAAAAAGTCCCAATACGACAAAGACATCGCCTCTATACGTTCTCAACTTACAAAATTAGAAGAAGCCGCTAAGACAGCCCAAACGGTAGCAACTGGTCTACAAGGGCGTGTAAAGGAGCTAGAAGCCTCTGTTGTAACAAAAGACAAGGAAATCACCGAGTTGAAACAACAACTTGCCATGCCCGATACTGGTGTAGAAAAGCCTAAAGAATTTAAAAAAGGTGTTAGCTTTTGGGAAAAAGTAAAAGCCTTTATCCACGATATTCGTGTAGGGAATATGTAAATGGCTAAATATGCCTTTTATAGAAAGTCGATGAAACAATACAGAAGATTTAAAAGAAAATATGGCATCAATAAAGCCTTAAAATTATTGGGGAAGGGGGTATATTAAACATGGAACCACTAACAACCACAGCCGCCATAATTGGTGTTACCCAGTTTGTTAAACTTTTAGCTAAAGAAGCTATTGGTTATGAATTTGCTGGTGCTTATACAGTTGTTTTAGCGGCAATAGTAGCAGTTGTTTTATCCTTTGTTTCACTTGATTCGCAGATTGTCCAAGCTGTTTATGCAGGTGCAATAGCAGTAGGTGGATTAACGGCAGTACAGAAAGTAGCTGAAGTTGCAAAGAAATAATTCACAAATCAGAACGTCGGCATAGGAGCCCTCAATTTCTTTTGGGGGCTTTTATGTTAGGGAAGAGATGGCGGAGAGAGGAGGTTCCGCCTGTCATTCGACTTCCTCTTCTCTCCCAAGCAAGCGAGGACTCGTAGCTGGTGGCGGGTTGATACTATCCTCGCTGTACTTTCTAGTTACCGTACTGGTACCGTACTAAGATATGTTCTGGGCGGACGTAGTAGATTCTATGTTCACTAGCGGTTCCAATACCTACCTCAATGGTGGTGTTACCAGCCAAGTAACGCAGCTTTTCTTTCCAAGTCTGAAAGAGTCCCGTTGGAAGAAAGCAAAAGACTATTCCTCTCTCGGTGAGCAGAGCACAGTCCACCATCGAAACTCCTCCTTAGAGTTTGCTGGAGAAGCCACCATTACCACAGCCAATAACCAATAATTCCGCCAATTACTGTGGCAAGATAGATTTTCATGTTGCCTCCCTGATTAACCTCTCGTGTCGTAGGCCAGCTTGGATTACCATTAGACTGCCATCTAATTTTCTTTTTTAATTTTAAGGTTGCTTTTTACCACAAAAGCGAGAGCCAGCCTACGAAACCAAAGGTCAACCATATATTTCTTCTTGTATAGAGTGCTTGCTGCAATTCCAAAAAACTTCTAATATCTCGTCTGTTCCTTCTTTAAATATACTAAATGTCTGTCCTTCTTCTTCCTTTCTTCTTACTGCTTTGCATCTATGACAGTTCTTCAGTTTCTTCAAGGTTGCTTCGGTTACTTTCATTGAGCCATTCCATAAATATTTCTAATTGACGTATATGGGTAGAATTATTCTTGTCAAGAAAAACCACCCAAGTATTGTCAATATCAACACCGGCAAGAGTACGACCGCCAAGAACGCCGCTAAGGCTGCGTACATAAGCCTTTTTTGCTTCATTTCCAGATTCTTTGCTATTTGTCTTTCTGCTACCTCGCCCCATGTTTTCACCAGCAATTAATTATTCCCCTAGTACATACAGTCCAATGCCCCCAACCTCCAGCTAAATATTTATTATAATAGGCGTAGGCTATATTCTTAGCAGGGTCGTAAATGGGTATAGAATGCAACTGAAACAATCCGTGGTCGTCAGTACTACTGACAGCATTTGGGTTACAACCGCTTTCGGTATACATCACATTCATAGCTATATCAACATTCCAGCCATACTTACTAATCTCTGCCCTATACTTCTCACAGCCTACAGAATAGGACACCTGCTGCCAATTCTGCTTCGCAACCTGCTGTCTTTTGCTCTGCGAAACTTTTTTATTTAATTGTTCTTTTTCTTGTTGTAGCTTCTTTAATTGTTCTTCTAACTTGGTAGTTTTGCCCTCGTACTGTTGAATTGTTGTTCTTTGTTTGGCGTTACTGTTTCCTTGAGTTATTAAAGCAGCCAGTAACAAGGCGGCTATGAGTAGAATGAATCTAAATAGGCCGCTATAGTTTGGTTTTATCATTTACCCCGAACAAATCGGGAGAATCTAATAAACCTAAAAGAAGCCAGTGGTGTTTGGGGACTATTTACTATCAGGTTTATTTGCCCATAAACCATTGAAAGGAGATGAAACCACTAGCCTCTTTTAGACCTACTACTTTAATTTTGCTCTTGTTTGCTTCTTTTTGTCAAGTTTTTTATCCGGTTGAAAATATGGCTCTAATCTATGTACATAATGAAAATACCACTTACATTTTTTACATTGGAAAGTCAAATCTACGTTATCTAAAATGGGTGTTATTTCTAACTTATGTTTGCAGTTAGTCCACAACCCTTGCCACATCCAAGCGGGAGCAGCTATTTGATTGGTTGTCTTTTTCATTCCAAATCCTCTAACAAAGCCTCGGCGGTTTCTTGGATTGCTTGATCTGGATGCTGATATAATTCTTTTCTTTTACCCTCGACTGGAAATACCTGCGGAACCTCAAACCAATAAAAGTCCATATCTTTCGATCCAACAAACTGGCTAGGTCGCAGTTCTTTTCTACCCTTTAAAGCCTCCGTGGCGGTCATAGACACTATATAATTGTCTCTGGTAGGAAAACACACCTCTATCCTCACATTTTCTCTTTGGGCGTATCTAAGCAGCTTACCATTTAAAGAATAACTGGGCCGTTTGTTTGATTGCAGGTGCAATTTGCGTATATTAGTTCGGAGTCTGTCTCCTAAATCTAGGCAAGATTGGCCCCAAAAGGTTTTTAGTCCTTGACTTCGCCTGTAGTTACCCATTTTGTCCACTTTACTAAATCATTATTCTTGACAGCATTGTCAAAGTCTATCCCTGCCTGAATAAATGATTTCGCTAAGGTAAGTCTGGCAATCTGTTCATCTTTGCGTCTCCAATCACTCTTGGTCATTGGGGAATCATCATTTGTGTCTGCCTCAATTTCCTTCTCAAAGTCTTTTACTGCGGCATTAAGAGGGTAATTTTCTTCTGCCTCAGCCTCAAACTTCTTACTTTCTTCTATAGAATCTGGTTCATCTACAGCAGAAACGGTTTGTTTACAATTAAAGCTGGTACAAGCGTAAAATGCTTTATATGGATTTCCACTTTTCTTACTTATGCCCGCTTTAATTAGACCCATTTCTTTATCGTGTATGGGACATCGAACTGTTATGGTTACCCCCTTGATTAAATTTATAAAGATAAGTATCTGTGGTTTTGTGACAATCCACACAAAGTGTTCGGCCGTTGGTTATATCAAACCTTAATTCTGGGTAACCAGCGAATGGCTTAATATGATCCGCATGTAAAATCACGGACATACCACTTTTACTTCTTGTGCCGCACAAGGGTATATGGGTATGTGAATAGACACCTTTCGGCATTTTAATTAAACTCCTTTTCTTTATTATATTTTGCTAAATAGTCATTGTATCTTTTAAGTAATTTACTCATAACCTCCACACCTTCCCAAGGCTCCGCAAACTTACCGGCTTGTAATTGCCTGTTAACACTGGCGATAGTTTCCAGTATCTTTTCGCCGTCGTTATTTTCCATCTTCAACTTCCTGTATATACTTACCTAAAACTGCTCCGTTGCTAAAGGCTTTAATAAGCATAATCTCAATAAGCTGAACATATTGATTTAATTCCTGCCTTTCCTTTTTTGGGAGGTTGATTGTTTCAAAGTAGAATATTTGTTCGGCGGTTTCTCTGGCCTTTTGCTCTACACTTTTACGGAGCAAGGGAATTTCTCTCATTTTAGTTTGTATTTCCGCATATTTAGTAGTATTTATTGTCGGTAGTGTGTATTTACTCACTTTTCCTCCTTAATAAACTCATTTAAGAGCCAGTCTTTGCTAATTCTTGGCTCGCCTTGCACTCTTACAGTTTTTAGCGTGCCACTAGCTATCCATTTATAGATTGCACTGCGACTAACTCTCAAAAACTCGGCTGTTTCTCTAGGTGTCAATAGTTCCATACTTATACATTCCTATTATAATCATATAATGTTAAGTATATTAATACCTAACCCCCAGACTGGCCTGTTAAGGCCAACCCGGGTGTCGGAACAAACAGGCTAGGTATCAAGAATAATAATAATCTAACCTGCTTGTTTCGTTATCTCTCTCCTATTCTTCTTTATTTAATCTCGTCCTTGCTTTCGTAGATAAGGGAGCAAGCTACTTTATTATCTAGGCAAACCCTTACACTGTCTTCCTTACCTTTTGGCACGGCCATTAAAGCAAAATTTTTATTGAACCAGATTAGTCCGTTGGCTAATGCAGTCAATAAAATTATGGCAATAATAAGCCAGATTACTCTTTCCTTTGTGAGCAGGTTCATTTTCATCACCGCCTTTCTGATTTTCTCCTGAAGCTGGGGGTGGGATTCCGTCAACCAAAGTAGTAACTCTCCTAGTAATGTTGTCCATCCGCAGTTAGAGTTTAACCCAACTCTGGTCAATTATGGTAGGTCTAGCGTCTTAGACACCGCTTGCTACAGCCACCCCAGCTTCAGAAAAATATCTCGATATAAACGTCAAATAAAAAGTGCTGGCAATACCCAAAGTAATATATAAGTAATCGCTATTGATAAACTAAGAAAAATAACCATTGGTTTCATTTTATACACCCAACCCCTTGCTGATACTCCATACAAACATCACCGTTTATGGAAGAAAGCAACAATATAAATATAATGAATAGAAGTAATCCAGTAATAACAGTAAGCTTGTTGCTTTTAACCCAAGCCTTTAAATCTTTAAAGGTTCCTATCGGTGGGTTTATTAAATGGTCTTGATCGTATTTGTAGTTCATATATATTATCTTCTAATCGCCAGCCTCTAGGCAGTTTGCGGGGCCTTTTAACTTACCACGTCACCCGACATATAGCCGGAGAGTAAGCACTCTAAAGACTAGCGACTAGAAGGTAAAGGATTTTTAAAGCGCTCTTTGAACTTAACAAACAGAGTATAGCACATATAACACTACTTGTCAACCCTTGAGATTATATCTATACCATCTTACTATGTTCAATGTAAACACTTCGCTTAAATATGGTAAAATGAGAATATGCCAAGAGTAAGGATGCCACTGACTCCCAAGAGAAGAAAGTTTATTAAGGAGTACGCTCTCGGTGGAGACGCTACGGAAGCAGCTCTGAAGAGCTATAACACCACCAGCCGAGTCAATGCTAGAAATATAGCCTATGCAAATTTATCCAACCCAGACGTAGTAAATGAATTAGAGCTAACTTTTAGAAAATTAGGTTATGACAGTGATTACATAGCTAGTAGACTAAATAATGTAATAGAAAAGGGTATAAATGAAAAAGCTACTGTTGCTGACGCTCTAAGAGGACTAGAAACCATGATTAAAGTCTTTGACTATTATCCTACCCAGAAGAGGGCTAACCTAAATGTGAATATTAATCCATATGAAAATCTATCATATAAGGAAATAGTATCAGAACTCCGTAAGACTAGAGAAGCCACAGAAAAGCTACTTAAGGACCTAGAATAACAGCCTATATATAATAGGTACTTAGGTTTGAGGCTATAGTATCGGGTATAATTATAGTTATACTCGATTGTAGGTATAAACTAGGGCTGTAGGATCAGACCCCCCATACACCCCTTTGAATCTCTTAATATATTGTATAAGCAAATATTAAATACGACATAAATTCTCAGAACTTTTTTTATTTACGAAGGGGACTCCAAAGCCAAACGCAGCGCAGAATAAAATTTGACAATACTATACTATTATGATATTATGATAATATAATATGAAGCCAGTTATTGTTTATTTAACCGAAGAAGAACACGAAGAACTGAGAAAAAGAGCTTTTGAAGAAAGAGTTTCCATGTCTGGGATGCTGAAATCTTTATTCAAGTTTGGTAAGAAGATAGAACCGGAAGTACGTAGTTTCGTGAAAGACACACAGAAACTACAGACCCCATTAGTTAACTTGTGCAAACACGAAAAACCGAAAAATCTTTGTAAGGAGTGTATGTTCAAGAAAGGGGGTGGTAAATAATGGAATTTGTAATTTTATTCTTTTGGTTGGTAGCGGCAATTATCTGCGCTTATCTGGCGGATAATAAGGGGTACAATACGGTGGTAGCAGCTTTGGTGGGAATTCTGATTGGATTTATTGGTGTATTAATTTATGCTTTGCTTCCGAATAAAAAGACGGCGCGCTAAGTTGCTTGCCGTCTGCCCTCTTCCAGTTTCTTCTCATTCCATAAACCAATGGTTACGTTCAAAGTTCTTTCGTCGCATTCCTTAGCCAGAAACTCCGCCAGGGTGTACATAGTAACCTCCCCGAGCTCGTGCGTCTTCATTTGGTCGGGTGGCCAACCTGTACGAATGGTGACGGTGGCGTAAAGTTTCATCTTCTCTCCTTTCAGCTTCTATACTTGACAAAAAACCACTCGGTTGTTAGAGTGGTTTTAAGAGGTTATAACTTTTCGCTAGCGATTTTTCACTTTTCATGACCCTTTTTTAGAAGATTCTAAGGGTGTTTCTTCTATTGTAACCATAAGCTGGGGTGCTTGTCAAGTTTTCCCCCCGCTTACCCCCCTTAGGGTTCCTCTAAGAGGTTATAACTAAAAGAAAACCTATATGTACTCCACTAAGGATTATATAGAGTTAAGAAAAAAACAAATACTAACCCACAAACTATCTTCCTCATTGATTGCTTCACTCGTTGGTTTTAATGGTTCTAAAAACTGTGATAACCGGTCGGTGCAGTTATTTACAGATTCCTACCTTAAAAGAAAAAAGACAAGCAAAAAGAAGAGGGACAAGTTGGTTTTAGCCGAGGCGTTGGAAAATTGGGACAAAGTGACTAGGTTTGTGAGCGATACCTTCTTTGTATGATATACTTAGAAAGTGAAGAAAAAGAAACTTTCTTTAAACGGTTTGACTAACTTAGAAGCAGAGAAACTGTCTAAAAAAAATGCCGCTGAACTAGAAGAAGAGTTGGAGGCGACCGGCCAAGATTCTGAACCCGAAGCGGCTAGGTGGGTTAAAGAAAAAGGCAAGGAATCTGACAAAGAAACCGAGCGGGTAATTAGTGATACTTTAACCACCTTAGAGGATAAAAACCGTTTTAAAATTGCGGATTACTGGCGAGCCTTGGCCGATATTATGTCCAAAGCAGCGGTCGGAGAAGAGTTCCCTCGGGGGTGGAGCAGCCACACCTTCATAGAAGACAAGGGACTCGTTTTTGTACTTTATTCACCGGATAAAAGAAAGTTCGCCAGAGCGTTCAAACCAAGCCATATCCCAGAGTTTGACTTCCAAGCCGTTGAAAAGTTTATGGAAAGTGCTTGGGTGGCAATAAATAATTGGAAAGAAGAACAAACCATGAGGGTTTCTATCGATGAACGAAAATCTTAGGGCGGCGATTGCCCAAATCGAGCAGGAAAAAGCGTTGCAGGATTCCCTCCTTAAAGAAAAGGCCGCAAAAGACTTGTTTATCTTCAATAAATATATTCTCAAGGCCGAGGACGGGCCGGATAAAGTTTCCTTGTCTAACTTTCATAAAGAGCTGTGCCATTTTGTTACCGACAACATCTCCAAAAAGAAGTTAATTCTCGTTCCCAGAGGCCATCTTAAAAGCACACTAATTACGGTTGGGTATTCTCTTTTCAGAATAGCCAATAATCCAGCCGTTCGTATTCTTATTCAAAACGCCACCTACCAAACTGCCGCTGATTTTGTTAGGGCTATTAAGAGGCATTTAGCAGAAAACGAAGATTTTAAGAGAATTTTTGGGGATTTGGCTAAGGATCCCGAAGAATGGAGTGAGAATCGAATTACTTTAAGACAATCAAAAACAGGCCAAAAAGGTAAAGAACCCACTGTTACCGGTTGGGGGGTAGAGACTACTAAAACAGGTCAGCATTACGATTTAATTATTCACGACGATTTGGTAGAGAGAGAAAACATCGGCACCAGAGACCAAATTGAAAAGGTTATCCTTCGTTACAAAGACTCTCTTGACCTTCTTGACCCAGGCGGGCAAATGATTGTTGTGGGTACAAAGTGGACAGACGGTGATTTATATTCCTGGATAATGGACAAAGACAACCACGTAATTAGCAGTTATGATGTAATGCTGAAAAAGGCGTTTGAGTGGGAGGGGCCGATAGAAACCGCTTTAAGTACTGGCGAGGGGCTGAAAAGTTTTCTTTGGCCCGAAAAATTCGACCAGAAAGAGCTCCTAACTAGGTATAGGGAGAAGGGGCCTTATGAATTTAGCACGCAGTATCTTAATGAAAGTGTGCCAGCCGAGGACGCCACCTTCAAAAAAGAATGGTTTCATTACTATGAACCAGCCGATGTTCCAGGTAAGCTTTTCTATACCTATATAACTGTAGACCCAGCCATTTCTCTGGAAAAACAGGCTGACTATACGGGTATTGTAGTTACATCAATCGACCAATATGGTAATATCTATATAAGAGAAGTCGTTAGGGCCAAGTATAAACCGACAGAAATTATTAACGAGTTATTTAAATTGGCGGAAAGATGGCACCCGAACCGAATTGGAGTTGAAGACGTGGCTTACCAAAAGGCCCTGGCCTACTCAATAAGAGAGGAAGCGGCTAGGAGAGGGCGTTACCTGCCGATACAAGAAGTTAAGCCAGGTGGGCGAAGTAAACATCAGCGTATCCAGGCTCTCCAACCCCTTTATGCGGCGGGAAAGGTTTTCCACTGGAAACAGATGCCGAACAATCAATATTTAGAAGACGAGCTTCGGCGATTTCCCAGGGGGCAACACGATGACATAATTGACGCCCTTTCCTACTCGCTGGCTCTTTTAGCGAGGCCAAGAGAAAAAAAGGAGTATTTCGCTGGCCGGTATCTTTACTAGTATGAAAGAAACGGATATTAAATAAATGGCAATAGATAAAAAACCAAAAATCCGTTCGGAATATAAACCAACCGATAAAGAGGCGGAGGCCTTGGAACGTGTCTACGACCGCTATCAAAACATGAAGGACGCCCCCGACAGAATCGAGGCGGAGAGGAAGTGGGATAAAGCGATTAAACAGTGGGAAGCCCAAAGGAAAGACCGAGAACGTGGCAGCGATTGGCAAAGCAACCATTACGTTCCCCTGACCACTGCCGTAGTGGAAACAGCCTTAGCTGAAATAATTGATCAAACCCCCCAACCCCTGATTTTACCAAGAAGCAGCGAAGATCAGCATAAAGCTACCGTTATGAGTCATATATTTAGATATACTTGGGATGTTGCTGACGGTGACAGCGAACTCTACAACGTAGAAAAAGACGCCCTTATTTACGGTACTGGTATCGCCCAGGAATACTATCTTAAAGACAGAAGGCTGGTCAGGCACATGAAATTAAATAAAAAAGGTAAGGAGGAGTTTGTCGAGGAAGAGGTATTTGACTACGACGACTGTTATATGGAAACAGTCAAGCTAAACGATTTTTACGTTGACGAAAAAGCCAGGGGATTTGACGGGCCTTACGCAGCCAGAGATTGTATTCGCCGCTACATAATGAACATTGATGATTTCAAAATTTTCTTTACTGGAGATGTTTGGAATCCGCTTGAAAATGCAAAATATGTGAAGCCAGGTGGCGATACTGAATACTACGAATTTTATAAGCCGCCGCAGGGGATAGACCACAGCAAAGAAGTCGAAGTCCTTTGGTACTGGGCCAAGAAACCAGATGATACCCTTGTCATAGTAGCCAACGACGTAGTGATCCGAAATAGCCCCAATATTTATCGCCACAAACAGCTCCCCTTTGCAAGAATAGTGGACGTTAAAAGACCCCACAGTTTTTATGGTAAGGGAGAAGCCGAGATACTTGAATCTACGCAGGATGAAATAAATACTCTCAGAAGAATGGTGATTGACCGTAACCACCTTGATATAGACAAGATGTTTTTGGTTAGTAATAATCTTGGTTTGAACGATGAAGATTTAATTGCTCGACCGCACGGAATGATTCCGACCGATGATCCTAACGCCGCCCAACCGATAGAATATGGTGATATACCCCGAAGCGTGGAAATGAGTATAAAACTGCTTGGCGACGACGCTACGATTTCTACTGGAATTGACCCAAGAAGCGCCAGCCTTCCAACCCCAGGAACGGCCACCGAAGCGGCTATTTTAAAGGAGTCAGCCCTTAAAAGGATAAGATTAAAAATGAGGCTACTAGAAAGGGAGTTTTTGGTTAGGATAGCGAGGCTTCGAGTAGCTAATATAATCCAGTTTTACTCACAACCAAGGCTGGAGAAAATAGTTGGTCAAAAAGGCACCCAAGAATTCAAGGCCGAGGTTGCTAAGTTGGCCCAGCAAGGAATGGTGGAGGTTATTGAGGGCCAACCCTTCAAAAAAGAATTTAAGGAAATACGACTGGAAAACAAAGAGTTACAGTTTGATGAAGTTGGCAATCCAATCGAAAGGCCGATTAACGGCACCAGTTTTTTCCAGTTAAAGCCAGAATACTTTATTCCCGTTGCTAAGGGCGGGTACGACATAAAATTTGCGGCTGGTAGCAGTTTACCAATTTCTAAACCGCTTATGCAAAGCAAGGTTACTGAAATGTACGACAGGTTGATTCAATTAGCTATCGCAGGGGTTGGTTTTGACCCAGTTAAGCTCGGTGACCAGTTATTAAAGGTGAATGACCTTAATCCAGATGATTACAAGATTGAAAAAGAGGTTCAGCAAGATGTTCCCGAAGCTAGGCTTCAACAAGAGGTAGAGCTGGCTATGAGAGAAAATGAACTGATGATGAAGGGGCAGTTAGTACCACCGACGCCCTACGCCAGTCCTGCTCATACCCAATTACATGCTGAATTTATGAATTCTGATATATTTCAGGCAGTTCCTAACAACTCTCCTATTATAGTTAATTTTATTGACCATGTTATTGGGGAGTTAATAGCCCAAACTTCAAGAGGACAAGCCGGAACTACTGCCGAGGGAGCCTTACCACCCAGACCACAAACCGAAGTTCCACTAGAAGCGGGTAGAACTAAACTGGTTGGTGACCAATCTGGGGCAAATAAGGCGATTCAAGATACTATTCCAGCGTTGATTCAGGGTCAGGGACAGACACCAGTAGCAATTTAATGGAAAAAATACGGATTTCGCCTAAAATACGCAAAATGATTGACAATATGAGCATTGAGGAGCTCCAATTCTTTGCTAATTTAGGCAAAAACAAGGATTTTACTAAATTTAAGGACTTTGTGAGGCGGATGATTGACGATGAAAAGGAGTATTTCTTCAATTTCAAGGAAAACGACCCACAGGCCTTGGCGATAGAGAAGTCCCACTCTAGGGGAAAGGTTGCTTCTTTGACAGAACTGGTTTACATAATTACTGGCAGTGTGGTAGAATTAGACAAGAGGTTAAAAAACGAATAATGCCACAGTTTGACTTTTTAGACAACGTAAAAAATACTCTTACAGAGCAATTCGCCCCTCAACAGGGGGTAATTGGCGGTGCTTTGCCACCGGATTTTGGTCAACCTCCAGCAGCACCGGATTTAGGTATTCCTCAGCAAGGCTCTTCTAGTTTAGAACAATTTAATCCAGAACAAGGTCTAGCAGGAAGCGATTTGGGTGGAATTCCTCAAGCTCAAGGTGGTTTTCTGCCTCCAGAATCAGCCCAAGTACCGCCTCTTGGGGCAATTACCCTAAAAGATCTTCTTGGTATGGGGTTAGACGCTCTTTTAATAGGATTATTAACATCTCAAAGTCCTGCGGCTTCTCTAAGCGGAGGTTTACTATCAGGTCAAGAAGCAGGCGGTGCAGGAGGTATAGATGCCACACAAGGGTAGCTACAAGGGTTCCCGCAAGAGCAAGGCTTATAAATTAGCTACTAAGCGGGAAAAAAGAAAAAATAATGGCAAAAAACCTAAGTAAATCCAAGGCTAAGAAGATTTTGCATGATAAAGAAGTTAGAGGTCATAAATTGACACCCAAACAACGCAGATTTATGGGGCTAGTGGCCTCTGGTAAGAGACCAACCAGAACTAAAAAGAGGCGATAGCTTGACAGGTAACTAAACTATACATTATACTTAATTAAGTGAAGGTATTCCGCAAAAGCGGCGTACCTTTTTTCGTTTTATTACAAATTTTTGGACAACTCTTGAAAGGAGCCCAAAGTGGCAGATGAACAACCTCAGGCCCCACAAAGTGGACAACCTGAAAAACCGAAAGCCCCAGTAACGCCTGATACTGGACAAGCAACCGATAAACAGGCAGCACCTTCAGAAAACAAGTTCGCTGGAAAAAGCCCGGAAGAGTTGGCTAAGGCTTATTCTGAGCTAGAAAAGAAACTGGGTGATTCCTCAAATGAACTTGGAGAACTAAGAAAGTTTCGGGAACAGATGGATGTAGTCTTACAAGCTATCTGGGCCGATCAGGATGTCTATAACTCTGTTGATAAGAAAATCAAAGAGATAAGAGGCGTTCCTGTCGAAAATGGCCAAACCCAAACTAACGTGGAGGGCAGCCCCCAAATAACTAGTCCTGTCGATACAGATACTAGGAGAGCTTTGGAGGCACAAATTATCGACCAGTTTGAGAGGAGATATGGCCTTGATGGCCTAGATCCGACCAAACGTCGAGAAGAGCACACTAAACTTGGAACCGCCCTAGCTGAAATGCTAGACCCAGGCGGAACCAAAACTTATCAGGAAATACTTAACAGTGTTTCCTTGGCACGGTTGCCTAAATATTTGGAAAATGCGTTCTTTTTAGCCAATCGGGATGAACTAATAGAAAAAGAGAAATTGAAAGCATTGACACAAAATAGGGAAAACGAAGGAGCAGCAATCGGGTCACTACCATCATCTAGTGGTTCTGCATCTAATTTGAGTTTAACAGCAGCAGAAAAAGAGGCTGCTAGTAAGATGAAGATAAGTGAAGATAAATACTTAGAACGAAAAAAACAAATTGCTGAAGATATAGCAAAAGGAGACTAAAAATATGGCATACAGTACAAGTACAGGATTCAGGTTCAGAAAATCCCTCTCTGGGAAGGATGAACCTGCTGCCGTCAACTTTAGAGTTGCTAATAGTGCAACCCTAAAGATTGGTGATGCAGTTAGACTCAATAACGCTGGATTCTTGGTACGAGCGGGAGCAACAAACCCAGTTCTTGGTATTCTTGTCGGTCTTTACGGCGGGGATTCTGAGTTTGATGGGTTAAACTTGTTCGCTTTTGGAGCACCCACTACGGGAGCGACATTAACCGAAGACGACCAAGCCGCTACTGCTTCAGATAATCAAACGAGACAAACTTTCGTTTCGGGAGCAGTTGCTTGCGATCCATCAGGAGATATCCTTTGGTACAACGACGCAGATGGAAATTTGGCAAGAACGAACCTACTTCAATGTTTTGATGGTTTGGCTGCTTCAGGCCAAATTGATAATACATCTGCTTCTGATAGCAACGGACAGTTCCAGCTAGTGCAGACAGACCCCGACGGAGATGGCGATCTCTCCAAGGGATTATTTAGGATCGCAGAAGGGGAACTTGCGGTTGGTGTTGACCAAGGTAACGCCAAAGTCGCAGCTTAAGGAGGTAAAGAAATATGGCAACTTATAGATCAGATTTCGGTGACCTGCTTGAGCCTGGATTTCGGGAAATCTTTGATGACCGATATAACGAGGTTCCGCAGGTTCTAAACTCAATATTCCACGTTAATACATCTGGAAAACAGGATGAGCGTGACAGTGGTGTAACTGGGTTTGGCTACATGCAACAAACCGCAGAAGGCGCACCAATTGATTATGAAGACCCAGTTCAGATGTATGACACAGTGTATTCCCACTTAAAATACACTAAAGGCTTTAAGGTCAGCCGAGAAATGTGGGAAGATGACCTTTACAATGTTATCAACAAGAAACCAGCCGCTTTGGGTAAAAGCGCTAGAAGGACAAGAGAGCGAGAAGCCGCTCAGGTTCTAAACCGAGCTTTCAACTCCTCTTTCCTTGGCGGGGATAGCCAGGAGCTATGTTCCACTGTTCACCCACGAAGTGATGGTGGTGCTTCTCAAAGCAACGCTTCAGCTACAGGTATTACTCTAACCGAGGAAAACCTGGAAACTGCATTAATTGCAGCGAGAAACCAGCTTGATGACAAGGGGCAACGAATTGACGTAATGCCAGACACGCTTCTGGTACCTATTGATCTAGGAAAAACAGCCCATCTTATTGTTGACTCACCTCAACGACAGGGTACGGCTGACAATGATGCTAATGTCTACCAAGGTAAATTCAAGATTATTGACTGGATTTTCATGGACAGGAACGCAACTCACTGGTTCCTGATTGATAGCAGCGTTCACGAGCTAAACTGGTTTGACAGAATAAAACCAGAATTCAAGCAAGACGATTCCTTTGACACCGACATGGCGCTATTTAAGAGCCGACAACGATTTTCTCGTGGTTGGTCTGATTGGCGAGGTGTTTGGGGCAGTCAAGGAGACGGCGCTGCTTACAGTGGCTAGTAACTAATTGGGCGAGGGGGGCTTACTCGGCCCCCCTGTCCAGAACCGTTAAATCAGGAGTTTTATGCCTACAACTAAAGTATCAAGTTTAAGAGGACATCTAAAAACAGGAACAGTAAATCCAAGCAGCCCCGATGTGGGTGATGAATACTACAATACAACCCAGAATACGTGGATGAGATGGGATGGTGTTCAGTGGCGAGGTTTGGCGTTTGCGCAGTCTAGTACAACGTCAACGTCGACAACGACTACCAGTACATCAACAACAACGAGTACCAGTACAAGTACGAGTACATCAACTAGTACCAGCTCAACAAGCACGAGTACAACAACAACTAGCACCAGTACCAGTACGACTACTACCAGTACCAGTACGACTACGACTATATAAGGATGAATTATGGCTGACACTCATTTAAGCAATCTAAAAGGAAGAATACGAACAGCAACAAGCGACCCAACGGGGCCAGTGTCAGGTGATGAGTACTTCAACACCAGCACTAATGCTTGGGCGAGATATTCGGGAAATAATTGGCTAGTTTATGTTTTCAGTACAACCAGTACAAGTACGTCAACGACAACCAGCACCAGTACTAGCACCAGTACTACGACAACTAGTACTTCTACGACAACTAGTACCAGCACGAGTACATCAACTAGCACAACGGGGTAATTATGACAAAGTTTAGTAGTTTTACAGCAAGAAGAAGAGTCCAAACAACATTTCCAAGCGAGCCAATCGCAGGAGATTTCTTCTTCAAAAATGATACTAACCAATGGGTAGTTTATAACGGTACGCAGTGGGTGTTTGGGGATGTAACGACAACCACCAGTACGTCAACTTCCACGACTACTACAAGTACCAGTACGACTACGACTAGCACAAGTAGCTCCACTAGTACTACTACTTCTACCAGCACGAGTACTAGCACGACTACTACATTATAGGAAGATTATGATAACTCTAACTAATTCAAAAGAAAAAGGGGCACCAATAAGAGACTTTTTGTTCCAGAAGAAAATGTATGCCCTTGGTTTAGGAGAAACTAAAACTTTCGATAACCCTGTGGCTAATAGGCTACAACAGACCTATCCGTGGTTAGAGGAGGTCAAGCTAGAAGGTAAATTTACTTGTAAATATGGAGATTATGCTAACGATTATAAGGTGGCCGTGATACAACACGAAAAACAACATACTGAAGAACCAAAAACAGAAGAAGGCGAAGAATTTGTGACACCGCAGGAAATTGCTGATAAAGAGAGAGCTTCAAGATTAACTGACCCCGAAGGAATCCCTTATGGCGAGGGTGTGGATAAAGACGGTGTTCCTTGGTATGGGGAAGGCTTGCAGACTGATGATGAGTATATGGGCTCCTTTAAAAGGAAGCCAGGGTATTTTTAATCTATGATAAACAAACCTAGCAGAGCCAGATATAAATACACGCTGAATAGTAATAACACCAGTGAGCAACTTTCAACTGCTGGTGGAGTAGAACTAGTTGCTGTTGTAATCACTGCTGGCGGTTCGGCAGCGGCTGTAAGAGTGTACGATTCTGCTAACGGTTCGGTCCAACCAGCTCCTTCAGCGGACTCTTTTGTGTTGGCTGCTAATACAGGTGAAAGCACCTGTTTTACCCCTGCCAGGCCAATAAATATGACAAAGGGACTTTACGTAGAGCTGGAACAAGGTGCCGACTTTAATGGTGAGGCATTCGTAGTGTACGACTAGTATTATAAGATATTGACAAATAAGTAATAGTTTGCTAGATTGAAAATAATGGAAGGTACTGACTTCTCGAGGAAAATAATCCTATTTACGACATTTTCCGAAATAAGTGAAGCTTACAGTCTTAATCGGGTGGTTCAGGATCAGATTAAGATGTTTACCCGTAACAGGTATAAAGTGACTGTTATTGTCCAAGAAAGTTTCCAGCCAGACCAGATGTACGCCCATCCAGATGTAACTATAGAAAAAATTCCCCTTGTTCCTTGCCACAACGAAATAAAAAAAGACCCCACTTTTGATGAAGATGTGGCTAATATTGAAAGAAGGCTTGATGAAATAATTACTGATGGTAGTGTAGTACTAACCCACGATATTATTTATCAGCCCGCTGCTTTAAAGCATAATTTTGCCTCAAGAAGAGTAGCCGCTAAGAAAAATGCTAAGTGGTTGCACTGGATACACTCGGCAACTAGTCCAGTCACCTTGGGAGCATTGCAGAATTTTGGTAGTGAGTACACCGACTTAGTCCGAAAACCATTTCCTAACTCCTACTACGTCTTCTTTAATCATTATTCAATTCCGAGAATAGCCGAGAACTTTGGGGTTAGTGATGAGTTGGTAAAAGTAGTTCACCACCCAACTGACATTTGCGGTTTTTTGGGTATAAGTAAGGAAGTACAGGAGGTGGTTGACAAGAAAAAGATACTTTCGGCAGACGCTATTTGTACCTATCCGATAAGGTTAGATAGAGGCAAGCAGGTTCAATACGTCATCAAAACAATGGCTAAATTGAAAGATTTCGACCTTTCAGTAAGAGTAATAATAATTGACTTCCACTCTACTGGCGGAGATAAAGTTACTTATAGGGAAGAGCTAAAGCAGATAGCCATAGATTATGGCCTAAACAGCAATGAAATTACTTTTACCAGCGAGGAAAACGAGAATTGGAAGGTAGAAGTGCCTCAAAGCGTGGTAAGGGATTTCCAGCTTCTTTCAAATGTATTTATTATGCCTTCGGCTAGTGAAAGCTATTCTCTAATTACTCAGGAAGCTGGTCTGACTAAGCAAGTCGTGGTTTTAAACTTTGACTTTCCGCCTTTCAGAAATATTTTCGGTGAGAACGCCATATTTAGAAAGTACTCCAGTAATATAGATATAATGAACGCTATGGATGGAAATACAAATACAGCTTACGGGCCGCAGAACGCTTCGGATGATGAAAGAAAGAAATACGAGAAAGATTATCATTATGATACGGCAGGAGCAATAGCGGCCAGACTACAACATCCAGAAATGGCCATGGCCACAAGACTGAGGAAGGAAAGAAACTTAGATTTTATATTCAAACATGAGCTTGAACCTTTACTCTATTGATGGAAAATTCTTGTATTATTGGTTGGGGTGTAGTCGGCAAGGCTACCGCCCTAGCCTTTGGAATAACTAAATACTTTGATATAAATGGTGATAGCAATATTACCTTAAATGATGCTGCAAATTGCCGCTACGTATTCCTCTGTTTGCCTACGCCCACCAAGGAAGGTACTTGTGACACAACGGCAATCAGAGACACCATCAAGCAAATTGAGGGGATAAGGGCGAATCCCCTCTATATTATTCGTTCCACAGTAATTCCAGGAACAGCCAGAGCAATTATGGAAAGTATGAATATGGATAGAGTGGTATCGAATCCAGAGTTTCTTACCGAAAGCCAATGGGAACTAGACGCTAAAAGACCGGTAATGGTAATAATTGGGGCGGACAATCCAAACTACGGTAATGAGGTAAAAGCTATTTACGACGCTAGGTATAAGTATCTCCAACCTAAGATGACTGACACAATAACTGCCGAGATGACCAAATACGCTTTCAACAGCTTTTTTGCTTTAAAAGTAGTCTTTGCCGAGGAAATGAACGATATAGCCCAGAAAATAGGTGCCAATTATACCTATATTAGAGATAGGCTTCTTGAGCATCCTTGGGGAAGTCAACATCACTTTTACGTAGGCCATAAAGGCCACAAAGGCGTTGGCGGCAGATGTTTGCCTAAAGACTTAGAAGCGTTTGCTAACTTTAGCCAAAATCAACTATTACAAAAAGTACAGGAAATAAATAAATCCTATGGAAACTGAAACCATTAGTCAGGAAACCTGGACTACTATAAATAGCCCACAAAATGTTGCCGATAATCCTAGCGAAGTCGCAGGATTAACTTCAATAATTATTCTTTGTCATAATCTCAACTATCCTTTGCTTCACTACACAGGAAATTGTATAGGATCGGTGAGAGAATACACTAAACTTCCTTACGAAATTATATTGGTGGATAATGCTTCTCCAATAAAACTTGCTAAACTTTCGGATTACAAAGTAGATAAAGTAATAGTAAATGAACAAAATAAGGGAATAGCCGCTGCTTGGAATCAAGCAATTAGGGTAAGTAGTGGCGAGTACGTCTGCTTGCTTAATAATGACGCTATGGTTTTTGACTCTTGGCTTGAGGGGCTTCAGGAGGCCCTGCAAGAGCTTGACCTAGTAATGGCTACTCCTATGTATGGTGAGCCTTTTTCTAGGGCGGTAGAGGCTTCTGATAAGGCAAAACTTTGGGAGGGCAAAGATTTTCGAGAGGCTTTTAGCGATTTTAGGGACTTTTCCTGCGTTTTGGCTAGGAAATCCCTTTTTAGGGAAATTGGAACATTTGACGAGCAGTTTTTTGTTTATTTAGAGGACTTGGATTTCCTCAAGAGGATGGATGAGGCAGGTAAAAAGTATGCCAGTACTAAAAAGGTTAATATTTACCATGTGATTGGGGGTACTAGCACGGGGATGGTCGAAACCCCTGATTTGATGAATGAGAGCAGGGAGAAGTATAAGGAGAAGTGGGGTGGCTAGTCCAAGACTGTCAATTATAACTCCAGTAAACATTTGGAATAATTATAGGAAGGAGAGTCTAAAAAGGGCTATTGATAGTGTGGAGGCTCAAACTTTTAGGGACTACGAACATATAGTAGTCAATGACGGTAGTACCCAAGACTTTGAGATACCGCCTTATTCAAGACTGAATGTGGTAAATGTGTCTCACAATGAAAGGGTGGTAGCCTTGAATGAAGGCTTCAAGCACGCTCAGGGACAGATATTTTGCCTTTTGGATAGTGATGACGAATATGAGAAGCATTATTTGGAAAGGGTGGATTACTTTTTTAGAAAGTGGCCTAAGTATAAAATGTTTAACTTTGGGGCTAGGTATGTTCATGCAGACGGCGGGACCGTTTTGAGAGGAACCTTTAAGCCAAAAAAACTAAAAGTAGGCCACGAGGTGTTTGGAGGGGGAAATATAGTAAATGGGACGTTTGTTTGGCATAGAGGTGTTTATGATGACTTGAGGGCTTATCCTCCTACGCATATTAAGGATATAGATTGTACGGAGATAAATTACGGAGGAGTTAGGGATTTATATATGGGAAGTCCGTATGATTTCTCGGCTTATTACCAAATAAAATATCCAGAACTGCGTGAATTCTTTATGGTAGATCATGAAGCTGAACCAAATAAGATAATTAAAGAATTAGGTAACCCGTGGGGAAATGATTTTGCTTTATGGTATTCCTACACAAGAAAGTACCACTCAAAACCAATAGATGAATACTTGTACATAGTCCATTCAAAACAGGGGGTAGAGTGATAGATATATTTCTCACCACGTTTCTAAGACAGCATTTCACTGCAAATACAATTAAGTATCTGAAAGAGCGTACTAAGACCCCGTATAGGCTAACAATTATTGATAACGGCGGAAATGAGGAATTTAAGGATGAAGTGGATTTGTATGTTGGTTTATCGGAAAATATTGGGATACACGGAGCGTGGAATATTGCCTTGGCTCTATCTGAAAGCGAATATTTTATTACGAGTGATAATGATATTTATGTACCGCAGACAGAGCCAGATTGGCTTTCACAAATGGTTAAGTTTATGGATGAAAGACCAACTTACGGAGCAATTTCTTTACATCCTCACATTCTTATTGGGGCGGTTGGTTTTGACCCAAAAGACCCAGAAGATGTGAAGGAAGTAAATATGTGCGGGGCGGTAATGAGAATAATGAGGACAGAGGCAGTAAGAAAAGTAAACGGTTGGGAACATAAAATAAGTAGTGGCAGAAATAACGAAGAAAGATGGATTTGCAGCAGGTTACAAGGTAATGGCTGGAAAACGGGTAGAACCACTAAGCTTAGAGCTTATCATCCTTTTGGAAAGACTAATTGGGGTTATCCCGAATCGTTTACACCAGAGATGCAAAAACACAATGCTGAATTAAAAGATTATGTAGGGCAGTTCGACCAGATGGAGGCGTATGACAACGAAACTTGGCTCCCTAAATGAAATGCTAAAAAAACTAACCAAACAAAAGAAAATTGTCGTAACAGGCAGTCGTGGTTTCATTGGTACTCATCTAATGCGGGCCTTACCAAACGCTGTTGGTTGGGATATACGTGACGGAAAAGATATATTCAGTCCGGATTTTATGGAAGAAACCAAAGATGCTGACGTAATTATCCACTTAGCGGCTCAAGTTTCGGTTAGCCAAGCAATAAAAGACCCAGAGTTTACTTTAGCCTTGAACACCAAAGGTACTCTTAGAGCATTATTGGCAGCCGAGCAAAACAAAGCCAAGTTTATATTTCCTTCTTCGGCTTCTGTATATAAAATTGTTGGGAGGACAGCGATAAGAGAAACAGACGAGTTGGAAGTAAATAACCCTTATGGGCAAAGCAAGATAGAATGTGAGTACTTGTGTGCGGCTTTAAGATATAGACTTCCGATTGTTGTATTTAGATTTTTTAATATCTATGGTTTTAACCCGACCCCGCAGGATGACAGTGTGATAAATAGGTTCTTAAATGGGGTGCAGGACAAGAAATTGGTAATTCACGGGGATGGTACGCAAGTTAGGGATTTTGTCAGTATAGTGGATATAGTCCAGATCATTCTCGAAGCGATTAAGAACCCAGATTTTGAGGGTAAATTTATCAATGTTGGTAGTGGGTTAGGAACCTCAATGAACAAACTAGCCGAGATATTCAAAAAGGCCAGTCGAAAGAAAAATATCGAGGTAGTTTATCAGAATACTGACTTTGGGGTGAAAAGTGCCATAGCTGATATTCAGGTACTAAAAAGTATTTATAGGCGACCCTTGCTTACCAGTTTAGAAAGGGATATAAAGGCAAATCTATGACGAGTATAATTTTGACCTGTTTTAACAACTCCAGATTTAACGCTCACATGTCGATGGCTTGTATTGCCAATATAACCAAGTTTACTGATCCAGAAGACTACGAACTGATTGTGATGAATCCAGTACCTAAATTTCCAATAAGAGATGATTACAACGTATTGAAAGTGGATAAATACTTTAATTTACCCAATGATCCAGGCTACACCGTTTGCATGAATCTAGGAGCACAAGTTGCTAGAGGTGAGTACCTAGTATTTATTCAAAACGATGTTTTTGTTCACGAAGGATGGTTGCCAGGTCTTAGGCAATATATTGAACAAGGTTATGACGCAGTATTTCCAGATCAAGTCCCAAGAAGCAGAGAATACGTGAAGGCCACTTATAATAGAGATTCATTTGATCAAGAGAGTATGAGGGGTGGTAGAGATGCTGGACTAATGATGATTACAAAGAAGCATTTTGAAGAAATAGGCAGGTGGAATGAGAATCTTTCCTTGTTAGCAGAGCAAGATTTGTATAAGCGGTTAGGTAAGTGGACTGATACTAACAAGACCATTATAACTCATATTATGGCTGGTACTAATTTGCAGCTTTTAGACAATGACCCAGAAGAATATGATCGTAAAATGGAGGAAGATGCACAACGGACAAACTGAAAGAACTTACTGGGATTCCTTTAAATCAACCTACCAGATGGGGTCACAGAAGCACCGAATTTATTTATTGGACAAGATGAAAGAGTTAGGAATTGAGGGCTTTCTTGACGTTGGTTGTGGTACAGGCCCATTATATGAATTGAATAAAGATTATGGATTTGAATACAAGGGTATAGATTATTCTTGGGCGATGGTGGCCATAGCTAAAGATACATTTCCAGAAGGAAGTTTCGAGATACAGGATGCCAGAAAACTAAAAGAACCAAACAACTCTTGGGATGCTGTGGTTTGTATGCACACCTTAGATCATCTCGATGACTATAAATCAGCCATAAAAGAAATGGCTAAAGTAGCTAGAAAGTATGTAATTATTATTCTGTGGCGTTCTTTTGTGAATGAAGGAACAAATCTAAACGATCGAAATATGATGGGTAAAAAAGAAGAAGAGGAACCCTGGGAGGATACCCACCTGCAAGAATATTCTAAGCAAGCATTGGAAGAAGCCTTTGAAGAAGCGGAGTTAACTATACAAGAAACAGCCGAGGGGGAGCAGTTAAATTCCGATTCTAGCCATTATAATTTTATGTTTATATGCAGAAAACGATAGATGTAGGCACGATCCACGTGAGCCAGAAACATATAGATAAAGTAGTTGAAGCTTTGAAAAGCAACCGACTTTCCTATGGCCCGATGACAGCCGAGTTTGAGGATAAATTCTCCAAACTTCACAATAACCAATATGGGGTGTTCACAAATAGTGGTACTTCGGCCCTTCAAGCATCCATACACGCTTTGAAGATACTAGGTAAGTGGAAAGACGGGGATGAGATTATCATACCTTCTGTGACTTTTGTAGCGACCTACAACGTGGTTGTACATAATAATCTGACACCAGTAGTAGTTGATATAGGTAAGGATATTAATCTAAATCCAGATTTAATCGGGGCTGCAATTACACCAAAAACTCGTGCAATTATGCCAGTCCACCTACTAGGTAAGCCAGCTAAAATGAAAGAAATTATGGCAATTGCCAGGAAGTATAAATTAAAGGTCATTGAGGATTCTTGCGAAACTATGTTTGTAGATGGAGTTGGAATTGGAGATGTAACCTGTTTTTCGTTTTACATTGCTCACCTTCTTGTTACTGGTGTAGGCGGTACGGCTTGTACCAATGACCAAAAACTAGCTGATCTTATCCGTAGTCTAGTCTTTCACGGTAGGGACAACAAATATATGAAAATAGATGACGATGATAAGTACAATCCAGAAGTAATTGAAGCAAGATTTAGATTTAATTATCCAGGTTATTCAAGTAGGAGTACGGAGATGGAAGCTGCCTTGGGGTTGGTAGAACTGGAAAATTGGCAGAATATGTTAAGTAAGAGGCAAGAAAACGCTAGGTACTTATCAAAAAAACTGGGTAACCACCACCCAGACAGCTACTTAGATAATCACGCCTTTATGATGTTTCCTTTCTTTCATCTTAGGAGAAATGAACTTATCTTGTATTTAGAGAAAAAAGGGATTACTACCAGAACTATAATGCCCTTAATAAATCAGCCATATATTACGGTAAATAACCGGAATTATCCAGAAGCCCTGCGGGTGAATAGACATGGATTATTATTTGGGTGTCATCAGGGGCTAAAAAAATCTGATCTTGATTATATTATTAGCAGTATGGAGAAGTTTAATAATGATATTACCTAACGATATTTTAGTTATCATCCCTACTTTGGCTACACAAAAGACTAAGCCAGTTTTAAGCCGTTGCTATCGATCTTTAACCGAAACAACTATAAGAACACCACTTAGTATAAGTGTAGTAGTAAATGGTATTTATAATGTTATAAATGGTGATATAAAAATCAATCAACAAGGACAATGTATTGCGGTAAATGCAGCTGCCCAAACTACAAATCATCCCTGGATATTAGTTACAAATGATGACATGGTATATCCAGAAAGGTGGCTAGAAAACTTATTGGCTGGATTATCCGAAGAGATGTTGTGTATTTCGCCGAAACTTGTAGAACCGAATTCAGGAGCACCAACATTTGAAGTTTTTGATTGTGGGGGTATAAACGATTTTAATGAAAAAAAATGGAATAAGTTTGCAGAAGAATATGAAGGACAAGGAATTAGAACAGGATTTAATCTACCTTTTCTTATAAGAAGAGATTTGTGGGATTTAATTGGAGGATATGATATTAACTTCGATCCTTTTGGATCGAACGGAGATTCGGATTTAGAATATAAAATTAAACTTGCAGGAGTACAGCCATACCAGAATACTAATTGTATCGTCTATCACTTCTCCCAAACTTCAGGCACTTTCCTACCAGAAAATGATTCATATAGATTCCGAAACTACGCCTACTTCCGAGAAAAATGGGGATTTAATAGAACTGATGATGGAATATGGGAGGCTACATTTGATATACCAAAGTCTCCAGAAAGGGTATTTACGCCTGATTATGAAGGCAAATACAGTAAAAAAAATTAAATTAACACAAGGCAGATATGCTTTAGTTGACGATGAAGACTTTAATTGGCTAAACCAGTGGAAATGGTGTTTTGATAGATCTAATGGTTATGCTCATAGAAATCAGTGGGTTAATGGTAAGAATAGGAAAATCTATATGCACAGGATTATCTTAGGAAATCCAAGAGGAATTTTAATTAAAGTTGAGACTGACCATAAAAATAGAAATAAATTAGATAACAGAAGAAAAAATTTGAGAGTTGTTACAAGAAGTGAAAATGTATTAAATAAAGGACTACAAAGTAATAATACTAGTGGAATACCAGGAGTAACTTTATATAAAGGAAAATACTGGTTTGTTTCCTTAAAGAGGAATAGAATAGCAAAATGGGCTGGTTGTTTTAAAGATTATGATTTGGCTGTACAAGCGAGAATAAACGCAGAAAGGAATTGGGAAAGAAACTATGGATCTCGAAAGACTAGACAAAGAAGCACCACAAGGGGCATTTAGCACCTTTGATGCTGAGATATTGATACCAGAGATAGAGAAATTAAATGCAGGGGACAGTTATGTAGAAATTGGGGTGGATAAGGGTAGGAGTTTGTGGGTTGCTAGTCAAGCGGCAAAGACAGGTGTTTCTGTAGTTGGTATAGATATTAAAGACCCAGTATTTATTGAAGGAACGGTATTTAAGCAAGGAAAAAGTGAGGAGATTGCTAAAACTTGGGCAAATGGGAAAATAGCTGTTTTGTTTATAGATGGGGATCATTCATACGAGGGGTGCAAGACAGATATTAAATCGTGGTATCCCTACATGAAAGAAGACGGAGTAATGCTCTTCCACGATTGTGATGAATCTAGTCCTGGAGTAGTCCAAGCTGTAGCCGAGTTTGTAAATACCCACAAAGTAAATAAGTGGGAGTTATTTAAACGAATAGATAAAAATACTAGTATGAGTAAGGTGGAATTATGATAATAAATTTCATTGGCAATTACCAAAAAGGCTACGTAGGTGAAGAAGCAGACGAAGTTCATTTAGCTAGAGAATTGGAGAGGCTAGGTAACACAGTTCATAGAATACCCAGAGATGCTTGGCGGGAGTATGTTATCGAGGGATTTCCTAAAGGTAAGTATGATGTGCCAGAAGATTTAAAGGCTGATATAAACATTATTTGTAAATGGCACCACTTCTACGATGGGAGTTTCACTGAGAAGTTAAGGAAACTAAGTGGAGCCCCCGTCCTATATTGGGTATGGGATTACATGTGGGATCAAGGCTTTCCAGATTGGCATTTGGGAATGGCTAGAGCAGCTGATTTATATTTATCAGGAGAAGGAGGACTTTTCCCTGAATACGTAAAACAAGGAATAAAACCTTGTTACTTTCAGATGGATGTGTGTGATGGGGATTTACCTACCTTTAGAGGGTCACCAAAAGAATATGACGTGGTGTTTACTGGAAGTTATTTAAAGCAGGGAGATAGAGTGCCTTTTCTGACAGAGATTAACAAGGAAATACCTGTAAAAATATTCTCGTGGAATTATGAAGAATGGATAAAAGAAGGTTTTGAAGCTGTCCCTGCTGTTTATGGTGCTGCATATAATGCGTTAATAGCTAGAAGTAAGGTAGTACTAGGATTTAGTGTCAATCCTAATTGTTGGGGTTATTGGAGTAATCGGGTAGGTAAAGTACTACGGGCCGGTGGAAAGTTGTGTCAGCAATATGCCCCTGGGATGGAACTGATGCTAACTTGCCCAGCAGTAGGGTTTTTTAGTACACCAAAACAAGCTATAGAAATGTTAAAAGATATACCTGACCAAGAGTGTGAAAGTGAGCATTGGGAGTTTACATCTGCTTGTCGTATGGCCCAATTAGGAGAACTAATAGAAAATTACTTAGCGAAAGGAAAAGAATGGAACAAAATCCCGTAAATTATCTAAGGCCAGTGTCAAAAGTAAATCCAGAAAAGCTATGGTTTAATACCCCGGATGTACCTACTCTTTGTAGGGGAGGAGGAAACGGCCCAAACCATCCTTCCCAACTCTATGCAATCAAAAAGTATGTAAAAAATGATACTTTCTTAGATTATGGAGCAGGTTCTGGAACCACCTTTGAAGCATTACGAGATGATAAGGAAATTGATTGGTTTGGAAAACCTGGATTTTTCTATCTGGGCTTAGATGTAATTCCCAAAAATACTGAATGGTGTAAAGGAAAATTTGGGAATATGTTTTTTGATTACAATCCTTCAATCCACAAAATAGACCAACCAGATAAAAGCTGGGATGTAGTATATTCTCGCCACGTAGTTGACCATATGAACAGCTTTGAGGAGGCGATGGATGAGCATTGTCGAGTAGCTAAGAAGCTGGTTATCGTGGTCGGATGGGTTCCATTTATTGAGTCGGAAGAGCATGAGATTAAAAATATAATAGATCATAGAGGTACACCAGAAGAAAAGCTCTATTCCAATGAATATACTAATTCATATTCAAGAAAAAAGGTTCTAAAATATTTAGATACTAATTCTGAATGGAAATTATTAGAGCTTGCAGAAGGAATTGGTAAAGAAGTTAAAGGACATGATTGGATAATAGTTTTAAAAAGAAAATGAAAATTGCTGTAGCGGACAATACTGGTAAGAAATTTTGTCAGGATATTATTGACCATTGGGATAAAAAAGGTCATGAGGTTAAATACGAACGTGGGGCTAGTGAGTATCTGGCTCAATGGGCGGATATATATTACGTGGAGTGGCTTGAGGGGAATATAAACTACTTGTGGAAATTATATAACGGAGTAGAAGGGGTTAGTCGTACCCCCGATTGGAATAATAACAAGAAGCCAAAGATAGTTTGCAGGATGATCGATTGGGATGTCTGGAACGCTTACGTACCCTTCTACGAACAACATTACATAGATTTTATTGATCAAGGAATCTGTATAGCACCGCACATTGAGAAATATATATTGGAGAAGGCTCCTACCTGGAAAGGTAAATTAAAGTTAATAAGGCCATCTGTGAACTTAGAGAAGTTTACCTTAAAGAAAAAGAAAACTGACGGTTATCAACTAGGTATGGTGCTTGGTGATATGTGGATGCCGAAGAACCACATGGGAGGTTTGGATATATTCAATACTTTATATAAAGAAAATCCAAAGTGGAGGCTACACATAAGAGGCCAGCACGAAGGTGGTACCCCTTACTGGGGAGTGATGTACAATCATTATATTGAGAGTAGAGGATTGGGGAAAGTAGTTACGCTGTACCCGTCTCAAGACGATATGAACCAGTGGTATGAGAATATAGACATATTATTACATCCAGGAATGAAAGAGAGTTTTTGCTATGCTGTAGGAGAAGCTATGGCAAAAGGAATTACCCCAGTAGTAAATGATTTTTATGGTAGCAGGAATATATGGTCTCATGAATATTTATATCAGACCCACCAAGAAGCGGTAGAAATGATAAAGTTACCGAAAGAAGAACCTAAAAAACTTAGAAAATATATCGAGGATAAGTATTCCTTGGAAAGGATGATGAATGAGTTCGACAATTTGCTTGGACTTTGACGATTTCGAAAATAAATATGATAGGAACGGAATGAACTTTCTATTGTATTGGAAATCAAAGTACCCTAAATTTAAAGTAAATATGTTCGCTATCCCTGGCCGAATGACGGCGGATTTTATTAAACTACTTAATCCATACAGGGATTGGGTGGATCTTTTAGTTCATGGATGGAGGCACGATGATAACTTCGAGGTTCTCAAGTGGGATACTAATACAGCTAATATTTTTCTCCAGAGAGCAGAAAATATGGGCTTCTCTAAAATTTTTAAGGCTCCAGGCTGGCAAATCACTTTTCCCCAGCCTTATAATGAAACTCCCGATTCAACCAAACCAGTCAATTCTTCCCCTCAGTTGGTATATCAGGTTCTCATGGAAAGAGAATACAAAGTGGCGGATCAGCATTACAATCGAGAAAAGCGACCTGAAGGGTTACTTTCATACTGTACTTGTAATCCCTTAATGGTTCATGGACACGTAGAAGATATAAACGTAGCCGATTCTAAAGGCAGGAATGGTATGAGGCAGATGGAAGAAGAATGGGATCCATTTCCTTGGGATGGGGATACCACTTTTAAATTCATTTCAGAATTAACAGATGAGGAGCTAAAATGCCAGAATTAGCTATCTGTATTCCTATAGTCAGAAGTGATTACATTGGTAGATGTTTAGAAACCTTTTTAAAGTATACGGATAACGAAAAGATGCGAATATTTGTATTAGACCAAACAGTAGATGATGAGGCGTACACTAAATATCATAAACTTACCCATCTATGGATTAGAAGTTATAGAAACCTGGGGTTTGCGAAAGCAGCTAACGAAATGGCTTCAATCGCTTATAGAAATAATATTCCTTACATAGGTATTCTTAACGACGATACGGAAGCAATGCACCCTTCTTGGTTCCAAGGGATACTTGATGAATTTGCTACCGATGAGAAAATACTCGCAGTATGTCCTGAGAGCCCTCGAGTACCACTGTGGGGCTATGGTAGAGATCATGGTGAGTATATTGATATAATAGAATATAAGGAAACTTACACAGAAGAAGATTGGAATTATCTCTGTGCAGGGAATTATGAAGACCTCAAAGAACGAGTTAGCGATATACCAGAGGCTTTCCCGCTTGTCAAACGAGGAGTTATCGATGCTATTGCAATGTGGTTTCCTGTCTTTCGTCGTGAATTTTTTGACAGGGTTGGTTACTTCGACGAGAAGTTTTACCCTGGTGGGGGAGAAGACTACGACCTTAATGCCCGAGCCTACCGATTGGGTTACCGATTGGTTTCTAGTATGAGAAGTTGGGTATGGCACCATTGGGGTAAGAGTAAAGATGAGGCTTCTAGTTTACCGAAGGAATTAAATTTATTCGATGAAGATAAACGATGGAATAATTTAAGTGATCTTTGGCCTGAAACTTTGAATGAAGGACACGGTGTTGACCCTTGGGGGTTTTACCAGAGTCAAGATGGAATTAGAAAACCATATAAAAGAATAGAAGAAATCCACATAGAACCCCTCTAAGAAGGTGCATTTGATTGGGTAGGGGGAGTATGGAGTACCTTCACCCCCTACCTTACCAAATATGTTATAATTTATTTATGATTTATTTGATCTCTAACGGCCCAAGCCCAAATACAGCGTCTATAAACGTTATATATATTTTGACAAGTTTTACAATTAGAACGTCTACCATCCAAATTTCTACTATTTTTGGAAAATTTACTGTATGGAAGAAGTTGGCGACATTGGCTACATGTTTTATGGGTAGGAGTTCTTATAGTTGTAAGTATATGATGAGAATGATGCTCAGATTTAGTAAGTATTTGAAGATTGTCAATTCTATTATCAGTTCCTATATGGTTAACATGGTGGACTATTTCACTAGATTTAAGTTTACGTTTAAGGTGTTGTTCCATAATATATCTGTGTTCATAAACAGGTTTACCGGTTACAGAAATAACTTTATATTTCATATTCTATGTAATAACAGATATGGCATAAATAAGCCATATAGAAGGGTGGTGTTTTAATTTGGCCCAACTTTATGTCGTCTATAATGGCCCTAGTCCTACAGTAGCAGCTCAAGTTCCAGTAACTACTGGGACTGCAATTAAAACTTTACTTCAAGTCAAACTTGGAACCCAGAATTTTGGTAAAATAGTCGAATGGGGTATTTCCTTTGATGGTAGTGCAGCCGCCACACCAATTAAGTGTGAACTGTTAGAAACTGGTACTGTCTTTGCTACGGTAACAGCTCATACTGCAACTGGTATTGTTAAACTTGATCCGAATGCGGTTGATCCTACTACTTCTAATTTTATCCTCACAACTACTGGAACAGGTTATACGGCAACAGGAGAAGGGGCAATTAGTGCATCAAGAATGTTTGATGTCCAGCTAGTAGCTCCTACTAATCAATATATCAAACAATTCCCATTAGGCAGGGAACCGATCGTTAATGTTTCAACTTCTTTGCGTGTTAGAGTAACTGCAGGAGCGGCGGTCAATGCTTATTGCTACATCGTTTTAGAGGTGTAAATATGTTACGAAACATTAAATATATTCTCTCTTTAGCTTTAATTTATCCATTCTTGCTGATTAAACGTCTTTTTAAATGCAATTGTGGGTAATCTAGATGACCTATGATAAGATTAGCAACAATAAAAGATTCCAATTTAATAAACCAGAGACTATCTGAACTTGAAAATCCTCCCCTTAATCCAGATATACCTTCAATTTTAAGAACTCCAGAAGAAATAGTCTTTGTTGATGATGTAAAAGATATTGTTGGTAGAGTTTCAGTCAACAAAGAAACCCGATCAATCAATATAGTTTGGCTCTTACCTGCAAGTGAGGATAAGAAGATACTCATACATATTGTCCTTGCTTGTTTCAAAGAGGTAGTAAAAAGATTTCCAAAGTGTGCTTCTTGGAAAGTCTACGCAGTTTTTACCACTGGTCGGGGGTGTCTTAAAGACTTTACTAATCTAACTGCGGCTAAACAATTTTGTGATGATTGGCAGAAGTTCTTTCCTAATACAGCTACTACTAAACCAATTCTGTATGTTTTGGGTTTAAGCTGGAAGATTGAAGGCTCCAGGATGGATGACATTATTGCTGATGCGGAGGCAACAAAACAATGGCTCGTAGATTAATTAATTGTTTCGGGCCAGAGATGAACTTTTATAAAGTTTATTATGATGGCCCAAACACAGGACTTGCCTACTCTTTAACCACATCTCCTGTTCCACCGCAAGGAACTTATTGGATACAGTGTATTAACCCTACTAACACACAAGCTATTGGACAATTTAACGATACTATACCAACTTACCAAGTTTATTGGTTATGTATTCGGGGTTACCGAATTGAAGGGACAATCACTACGGGTGATACTTTTCCTGTTATGTGGTTCAAAACAGCTCTGCCAAATGAGTTTGGAGCCTTAAACATTCGTGCCATTGGACAGTCTGATGGTACTTATAAATTTGAAATGACGGAGACGGTGGGGGGGGCAACAGGGACAACCACCACGACCTTCGTAACTAGTACCACTTATGCGATCCGCTGGGAAATAAACCATAGCCAAATGCTGCTTTGGGTCAATGGTACTTTGGAACTAACTGTCGATGTTACTTCATACCCCAAATATAATGTTCTAACTTTAGAAGGTATGGGAAAAGCAGGGGTAACTGTGAAGTGGAACCGAGTGGCTTTGTATGGGGGTGTTACCTCAGATCGACCAGGAACTAATATCTGGATTGGACAGATTAATCCTACCTCAGAAGGCACGAATGACGCCTGGGGAACGAATGCAGATTGCGCTGATGGCCTTGCAGATTTCTCAAATTGGGATGATTTTGTGAGTGGGGGAACTCCAGATACAGTTAATAACATTGCTTGTGCTGGGGATATAAAAGCACACACTTCTAACTTATCTACTATCACTCCAACGGGGAGTATAGACGGTGTTAAAGTTTATACTTATCTAAAAACTAATGTGGCTGATAAAACTGTAAACTCCTCAGTGCGCATTCGGGATACTTCTAATTTAATTGATAAGGCAAATAACAACTTAGACCTCACAACTTATGTAAATCGTAATAAAGCATTTGAGTTGGCTCCAGGAGGTGTAGCGTGGACGCAAGGAGCTATAGATTCTTTGCAAGCAGGTCTTACTAAACCTGATTCTGCTGAGGCGGGGTTGCAATGTACAGCAATAGCGGTAGAAGTGGTAGCAAGTAACAATGATCCGCCACCAGTGCCAATAGGTAAATTAGTTCAACTAAACCAAGCAGTTAATAGAGCCAATACATATTAAGTACAGTATAATTAAGGTATGGCTCGATTTCTCCGTTCGTATGGCAAAGTATTAATACTAGAATTTCCTATTACGCTGCAAGCGGAAGGAACCACTACCTCCACTACCACCTCATCTTCAACCACCACCACCAGTAGTTCGACTACAACTTCATCCTCGACTAGTACTACAACAACCAGTACTTCTACTAGTACGACTAGCAGTACTAGTACCAGTTCATCAACAACCACCACTACTAGTAGTACTTCTACAACTACTAGCACCTCTACTTCTACCTCTACTACTACTACGTCGTCTTCTACTTCGACTAGTAGTAGTACAAGTACTAGTACAACCACTACAAGTTCATCTACGTCTACGACAACCAGCACCAGTACTTCCACCACCACTACTAGTACATCAACGAGTACAACAACCACGTCGTCAAGTACATCCACCACATCTAGTACTAGCACAAGTACTACGACTACTTCGAGTTCGACTTCTACAAGTACCAGTTCAAGTAGTTCAACAACAACGACCTCGAGTTCAACAAGCACGACAACTACCAGTAGCAGTACTTCTACATCCACAAGTACGTCCACTACGACAACCTCGAGTAGTACGAGTACCACCACTACGTCAACCAGTACTTCCTCGTCAACGTCGACTACAACCACCAGTACGTCTACCACTACTACATCTAGTTCGACGAGTACCTCTACTACTACAACTAGCTCGTCCACCTCTACCTCAACGACAAGTTCTAGTACTACGACAACTAGTTCTTCTACTTCAACCACCAGTAGCACGAGTACAAGCACCAGTACCACTAGTAGTTCTACATCTACTAGTTCTTCGACTTCTACTTCGACAACAACAACCTCTTCTAGTACCTCTACAACCACGACTAGCAGCTCTACTTCTACCACCACATCTACGAGTACTAGCACTACAACTACAAGTAGCTCCACCTCGACGACGAGTAGCACCTCTAGCTCAACCAGTACGACAACAACATCGTCAAGCACCAGTAGTTCAACCAGTTCTTCTACAAGCACAACTACCACTAGTAGCAGTACTTCGACGACGACCACCTCTTCATCAACTAGCACGAGTACTACAACAACATCATCATCAACGTCAACTACAACTACTAGTTCAAGTACCTCTACTTCTACCACCACTACGAGTAGTAGTACATCGACAACAACAACTAGTAGTTCAACAACCACAACTTCTAGTAGTACCAGTACCAGTACTACTACAACTCAAACTTCTACTTCTACATCAACCACAACAACGAGTTCTAGCACTTCTACAACTACAACAAGTTCCAGTACAAGTACGACAACTTCTAGTTCGACATCGAGCACTACCACGTCAAGCAGCACCTCAACAACTACCAGCAGTAGTACCAGTACAAGCACTACGACCACGAGTTCTTCTACTAGTACTACTAGTTCTACTAGTACAAGCACCTCAACGACTACAACTAGTTCTTCCACATCAACTACGAGTAGTACTAGTACGTCTACCACGACTACCAGTTCGTCAACGTCGACTACAACAACGTCATCAAGTACTTCTACTACGAGTAGTACTTCTACTAGCACCACGACAACCTCAAGTTCTTCTTCTACAACGACGAGTTCGAGTACTTCATCTAGTACCACCACTACCTCGTCTTCCACTAGTACAACTAGCAGTACTAGCAGTTCTACGACTACTACTTCAAGTAGTACATCTACAACCACCACCAGCAGTAGCACAAGTACATCTACATCTAGCTCGACAACGACTACTTCCTCTAGTACATCTACTACGACTACAAGTAGCTCTACTAGCACCACGACTAGTAGTTCTACATCGACGACTACTACAAGTTCATCTACTAGTAGCACTACTTCCACCTCTACTTCTACCACCACTACAAGTAGTAGCACCTCAACTACGACTTCCAGTAGTACGTCTACGACCACAACTTCTTCGAGTACAACAACTTCTACTACAACAACCAGTAGCAGTACATCTACAACTACAACCTCATCTTCGACTAGTACGAGTACGACTACTACAAGCAGTTCTACTTCTACTAGTACTACTACAATATCATCTTCAACAAGTACGACAACGAGTACCAGCTCAAGCACTACAACTACTAGTTCGTCTACTTCAACGACAAGTAGTACCTCTACGTCCACTAGTACAACCACGACATCCTCGAGTACGAGTACGACTAGTAGCACATCAACGTCTACAACAACTACTTCTTCCAGTACCTCGACTACCACAACGAGTAGTTCTACTTCTACCACGACAAGCTCGAGTACTTCGACAACAACCACCTCAAGTAGTACCAGTACCAGTACTTCATCAAGTACCAGCACTAGTACGACCACTACTTCTACTAGTAGTAGCACCTCAACTAGCAGTAGTACTTCAACGACTACGACAAGCAGTTCTACTAGCACAACGACCACTAGCTCTAGCACGTCTACAACTTCGTCTACCAGTACTTCAACGACAACGACCAGTTCCTCAACCAGCACTACTACTAGCACGTCATCTTCAACTTCCACCACCACTACAAGCTCGTCAACGTCTAGTACAACATCCACTTCGACTAGCACAACTACAACTAGTTCTTCCACGTCTACCAGTACAACTACAACCAGCTCTAGTACATCCAGTACTACATCTACATCAACTACTACGACAGAGACATCTACCAGTACGAGTACAACTACCAGCACTAGTACTTCAACCACTACCACGAGTACGAGTACTACTAGTTCTACTAGTACCAGTTCTTCTACGACGACTACCTCAACCTCGACGACTACGACCACAACTAGTTCCAGCACTAGTAGCACTACCTCAACTAGCACCACTACAACATCTTCATCGACTTCGACTACAACGACCTCTACATCAAGTAGTACTAGCACTAGTACGTCCACCTCAACTACGACAACGAGTAGTAGTACAACCACTACCAGTACTTCTACTAGCACGACAAGTTCTACCAGTACTAGTTCAAGTACAACAACGACATCTACCAGCACTTCTACATCGAGTAGTACATCTACCAGTACAACCACCACATCTAGTTCGACTAGTACTAGCAGTAGTACTTCTACTACAACCACCTCTTCTAGCAGTTCAACTACCTCCACTTCAACCAGCACGAGTACAAGTAGTACAACCTCTACTAGTACAACCACTACCAGTACTAGCTCGAGTACAAGCAGCACGACTTCTACCTCGACGACAACCACAACCACGAGTACTTCAACCAGTACTTCCACCACTACCACAAGTACTAGCTCTAGCACTACTACAACAGTGCCTTATCCGATAAATGTGGAAAGGGGTTATGACTTTGGAATAGCAATCGGGGTATAATTGAAATATGACCCACGGATACTTATGGAGGAAGGGTTTATGCCAGTAATTAAAATAAATAATATTAGTGATGAAGTCGCACAGAAATATCTTGTAAAAGATAATACCTTTTTTGCTACCCCTAAAGATAGCATAAAAGATTTAATTGAAGTAGAAGTAGGAGATAGCAAAGTTGCAGGTGAGTTTCTTCCACAAATAAAAGTCTGTAGATGGGGAAATAAAGACGAAACAAATGAAGTCAATTTTTCCGCCAGACTAATTACCGATGAACTAACTCCGACAGTCTCCACCCAAGCCGATAAGATAGTTTGGCAAGGCGAAGAGACCAAAGCTCGTTTCTATAGTAGAAGTAATCCAGAACTTCCAATTTCCACGTCTACTTTACCTCGGCATATAAGTTTGAATAATATAGAGCCCCCTACTGGTCCTGCTTTTGTAGAGCTTTTTAAGCGGATGCGGTTCAACGCTCCAGTATTTATTTCTTATACTCAGAAAGACAAACTTTTACATTTTCACGGTTTTTATACTACTGATAAATACTTAAATACTAATAAGATACCATCGGATGTAAGAATCGTGAGGAATCCTACCCAAAGTGAGTCTGGGGTTATTTATTCCGATCAAAAGACAGTTCATATCCGTATTTATACTCCCAATCACATTATAATAGACGATTCGGTTTTGTTGGATTCAGTTCAAAGCGTTCTTTCCTCAAAAGGAATTTCGGTGGTGAAAAGAGGAAATGATTTATATTTCAAAAATGGAACTGACAAGAAATTCTGTGGGATATTGAGAGAAGGAAATACAATCTTATTTTTTATTAACGTAGGAACTGACCCGTCATATGTAAAAGATGCTTATAAAGTAATTCCAGACAAAACCAATGTTATTGAAAGTATTGGAAACTTAAATGAAATAAATCCCGAATTAACTATTGCTATAGGGGATGAGGTTGTAAATAAGATAGCCGAAAACATAGGATTGACATTGACCAATGGAGATTTTACCCCCGAAGAACAAGAAATAGTAACTAATTGTTCATCTATTTTCGGTCAGCGTAGTTGGATAGAAGATGCTAGTTATGATAATAGCTATCAAGTTGAAAGAGGAGATGGTTATGAGTTTGAGATTGAATTAAAAAATAAACCTGTTTCCAATCAATTATTATTTTCGATAGAAACTAAAGAATTAAACTTTTATTATCAACCAGCTCTTACGCCCCAAGAACGAAATAATCATTCCTTTAGACCTATAGATGTAGTAGGTTCTTACGCTGTTTATCATAAAAGAAAATCTGGGGATTACTCTAACTTGGAAGGTAAAAATTATCGAGCAGGTAAAGCCTTTCATATTTACAGACCTAAAATTATTGATGCTGATGGAAATTGGGTGTGGGGAAAATTAGATATTGATGTTAATAAAAAGATATTGACAATTGAAATTCCTCAAAGTTTTTTAGATAACGAAGTTTATCCCATTATTATTGACCCTACATTTGGGTATACAACAATAGGAGCAACAGTTGCTAATGCTGGAAATCATCAAAGTAGGGGTTCTGTGTTTACAATGGGGGCTGGGGCAGGAACATTAGATAGCATAACTGTTTATGGTAAAGCTTCTGCCTATAGTGCGGGTGATGAGTTTAAGACGGCAATTTATCTTCATAGCGATTTATCATTAATTGGGACATCTGCTGCTACGGATGTAGTTGATACAACTGCGGCTTGGAGAACAGCAACAATGTCTTCAGAATCGCTCTCTGCGAGCACGGATTATGTTCTTATGGCGATGAGTGATATTCTGCCAAAAGATGTTTGGGATATGTATTATGATACGGGGGATACAAACCAAGGACACGAGCAAGGCATTGGAAGTTTTAATTTTCCTGATCCATTAGTTCCAACTCACAGTACTAATAAATACTCCATCTATGCTACTTATACAGCAGCAGGAACTACAACATCCACAACCACAACATCATCTTCTACTTCTACTACAACTACGTCTAGTAGTACTAGTACGTCGACATCAACGTCAACCACCACGACTTCGAGTTCCACTTCCACAAGTACAACGACTACTTCTTCTTCTACCTCAACAACAAGCTCAACTTCCACCAGTACTACCACAACTAGCAGCTCTACTTCCACCACGACATCTACGAGTACAAGTACTACGACTACAAGTTCAAGTACTTCTACCACGACAAGCTCAAGTACTTCTACTACAACAACCTCTTCTAGTACATCAAGTAGTACTACAACAACATCTACTTCCAGTAGCACCTCGACCACAACTACAGAAACTAGTACTTCTACGACTACGACTAGTAGTTCTACATCGACTTCAATAACTACGAGCACGAGTACAACGTCTACAAGTAGCTCGACATCAACCTCTACATCCACCTCTACCACAACTACCTCTTCGAGTACGTCAACTTCTACTACTAGCTCGAGTACTAGTACGACAACATCTAGCAGCACCAGTTCAACAACGACCAGCAGTTCAACTTCAACCACCACATCTACATCAACCTCAACCACAACTATTAGTAGTTCCACGTCGACTACTACCTCCACGAGTACTACTACTACCAGTACCAGTAGCACCACAAGTACCAGTACTAGTACAACTTCAACAAGTAGCAGTACAACTACTACATTGGCATCTACCTCAACCAGCACCTCAACGTCCACGACCACTAGCACCAGTACTACCACCACATTTCCTTATGTGATAGATGTAGTAGATACAGATTTAGTTATTTCAGGTGAAGAGGAAAAAGAGGAACTTAATCTTCAGGTAGACAGGGGTGGAGATATGATTATTGATACTGAAAGCCAAGAACTGGACATTGATAGCAAGCTAGGGTAAAATTTATTTAAGGAAGGTACTAGAAATGGAGTAATACCATTCGCAAGATAATTATATCTAATTCAGTACTAACCGATGATGCTTACAAGACAAACCTATCGTCTGCTTATTCTTCTGGTACAGCTTTAACTGTTTATTCCAATGCTTCTTTTGCTGCCAATGATTTTGTGGTGGCAGGAGAAATAGGCGAAGAGCTTACCGAGAATAGACAAATTTCCACTTTGTCTGGTAATGAAACAATAAACATCAATTCAGCTTTTAGGTTTTCCCACCCTAAAGACGCACCACTATATAAAGTTCATTGGGATTTTATTTCGATAGAGGGTAGAAGTAGCAGTGCTGGGAGCTTTGCCGAGCTTACCGAGATAGGTATTCAATGGGATCATAAGGACAGTATTTACTACCATTCTGATGGAACAAGTACTTGGGAATATAGATTTAGATTCCGTAATTCAAGTTTACTTACCTATTCAGAGTATTCACCGACGGTAACTGGTACTGGGTATGATCGTAACTCTCTTGGATATATGCTCCGCCAGATAAGGAAAATAATCCAAGACAAAGAAAGGAAATTGGTAAGTGACGATGAAATTATTAGATTTATTAACCAAGCTCAAGATATTATCCAAGGAGTAAGACCAGATTGGTGGTTTCTAAGAAACACCAATTCTTCTACCACTACCACCGCAGGTACAAACCAATACGCCTTGCCTTCTGGTGTTGGGGTTAGAGGCACAGTCGATACTATTCTTTATAACTTTGATGATGGCACCACTAATGAGCTTTATCAATTAAAGTTTGTACCCAGAATAGAATTTGATTACCTAGCCCGTGACCAAAGAAATGACGATACAATAAGAGATGATTACGTAAAAGATTACACGATAGAAGAAGGTGACTCTACTTCCGAAGTAGGCTATTACCGAGTCTGGCCCATACCTAAAACTACAGATCGAGGTACATTTACCGTCCGCTATTTTGAAGAGATGACTGACCTTGATGATGTGGCTGATGAAACTCAAGTACCAATACCAGCGCTATTGGAAGATTACGCTATCGCTATGATAGAGAAAATACGAGGTAGGGAGGAAATAGCCAAAGTATATGAGGATAGGTTCTGGGGGCCAGCGGGCAAAGTACAAGATAGGCGATCACTTACGGGTATTGCCTTACTTGAACAACTTAATAGCAAACAGAAGCGCCCACAAGGACAGCCAAGGAGCCTAAAAACTTTTAATGGCAGACGGGCTTTGCATAGATTATTCGGTAATGTAGTAGTGGACAGGGATCAGCTTCACGAAGATTTTTGGAATTAAATCATGCCAGACAACGAACAGGAATACTCTATCGAAGACATGTCGGGAGGTACGAATAGAAAAGTTAGTACCTTCCAGCAGAGAAAAAATGAATTTACGCATACCTTAAATGCAACATTTAATACTATTATTGGCGGGATAAGCAAGAGGCTTGGTACTAGTCAGAAGGGTAGTGACCTGACCTCTACTACAAGTACGAGTACTTCCACTAGCACAACCACTACTAGTACTAGTACCTCTACTTCTACCAGTACGACTACAAGCACTACAACTACTAGTACTAGTACCACATCAACTAGTAGTAGTACAACTACAACCGCTTAAGGAGGAAACTATAGCAAATGCGTTGGGATTAAAAGGTCACAATACATCAGGAGGTACTGATACACTCTTAGCCGTATACGGTGGAGATATTGTCAACGTAGTGACTGGGGCTGGTTATGGTCAGAGTATCACCAGTAGCAACAAAGCCGAGTTTGAAGTCTTTTTAGACAGGGCTTGGTTTGTAAACGGGGCCAATGCCAACAGATATTTTGATGGCAGTAGTTGGACCACTACAGGCAACGAGGTGAGGTTTCCTTTAGCTAGATACATTAAAAGGTTCAAGGATAGGCTATATGTAGCTTATGTGACCATTCTCTCTAACGATTATTCCTCTCGTGTTTGGTACTCAGACTTACCAGAAAATGATGCCAGCGGTTTCAATCTTACTTGGGGTTATGAAACTCAAACTAATTTGCAACAGTCAGTTGATAACAACAAGGTTATTTCACTTGGTGCTCAGTTTAAAACGTACAATATAAAAGTAGGCGACCCATTTATCATTACTACTGGGCCCAACGCTGGTGCTTATAACGTAGCGGGAGTACAATCGGAAACCGAGATCACATTAACTGAAAATCTAGCAGTATCTGATCCTGCCGATACTTACTGGGTAGGCGGTAACTGGTTTGACGTATCTACAGATGACAACGATGTGATTACTGGATTTGGTGAAAACAGTGATAGGTTGCTTATCTTCAAAAGAGATTCGGTTCATCGCTATGACGGCAACAGCCTTAAACAGATAAAGGGTGTGCCAGGTACTACTAGTGGTAGAAGCGTGGTAAACATACGGGACTTTACCTTTTACTTCCATCGCACAGGTATATATAGATTGCAAGACGCTGTTACCGCTACCCTTCTTTCCCGTCAAATTCAAGCGTATATTGACGGAATTGACTCCGCCTTCTTTGATGATGTTGTGGCTTGGAAAGTAGGGGAGGATAGATATAGATGTTTTGTTGGAAATATTACCAATACCGACGAGGATATTTCTCTTACTAATGCTTACTTAGAATATGACCTAGCTACTCAGACTTGGGCGGTGGGTACTTATCCGGTATCAATCACGGTAGCTACAGAGTTTATTGAATCTCAAGCTAAGAATATATATTTCGGTACCACCACCGACGAGGTATTTCAAGACAATACTGGAAACGCTGATGGTACCACCGATATAGAGTGGCAGGCAGAAACCGCTTGGCACTTTCCTTTTGAGACAACTACTGAGAATCTATTTACCAGAATACGTCTTTTTACTCGTAACGGTAGAGGTATAAACGTAAAGTATAAACTCTATGGAGTGGGAACAAGTACCAAAGGAAGCCAAACTATCAGTAAAGACTGGCTACCACTTGGAGATATAGAGGATTACATTACCGAGTTTGACATATCGCCTAATCAAGAGAATAAAGGCAAGGGGATAAAGTTTTTAATGAGTGAAATCTCCAGTAACGCACCACTCGTGGTGGAGAGAATAAATGTCTATGGTAAACCAATTAGTGGGAGGCTGAAAGAATAATGGCTTGGCCAGACTTGGGGTTTTCCAAAACATTAGAACGACCAGTACCAGCTACCAGCGAAAGAGCTGAGGCTGATACAGAGATGATTAATCCAAGTAGGTTTAATACCGACCTTGTTGCTTCAAGAGACGGTAGTCTACAAATAGACTTACTTAATAATAAAATCACCAAGAGTGACGGCAGAAGGATAAGGCAACTGCAACCACCCGTTGATTTAATAGTAGCTTTAGATGGCACAGGGGATTTCGGAGATTTACAAGAGGCAATAGAATATGCTAAGCAAATCGGTGGGGCAACTATCTTTATTAAATCGGGGACATATCGTCCCAGAACCTTTTTGACCCTATATGATAATATTCATTTGATAGGACAAGACCCAGAAACGGTAATTATAGATTTTAGTGCTGTCCTATTAAATAGCAACCAAGCAGCCGTTTTTGCTGGTGGAGAGGAACTTACAAATAGTGGGGCTATCTCTGTTTCTAATAATAGTACCGTTGTTACTAGTACCGCAAATTTTGCTAATGCTGGCGTTCAAGAGGATGACATTGTCTATATCAATGCTCATCCTTATCGAGTCAATTCTGTTTCTGGCAACAGCCTTATATTAAAAGAGACTTATCGAGGGATAAATGTTAGCGCTGATATTTACGCCATATTAAGACCACGTAAAAATATTACCCTCCAAAATTTTACCTTATTAAGTAACCGAGGAGGAACCAACAATGGCGGACTGCTGTTTACTTGGTGCGAAAAATTAAAGGTAGATAAAGTAAAAGTACGGAGCTTTTCAGGACATGGATTTACGGTGGAAAGTTGCTTCAATTTTAGTTTTTATGACTGCGAGGCTCATAATAATGATACTGGTTTTGAAGTACACGATGAAGCTAGTGGTGATAGGGTGACTAATGGTGCATTTATAAATTGTTATAGCTGGGGAAATTCTAATCGAGGTTTTAATTTAGATGGAGTTAGCATTGCAAGAGCCATAAGTTGTACTGCTAATGGCAATAATTTAGGAATTAGAATACGTGGAGATGAGATAGTAGTAAGTGACTGTCACTCTGAGTTCAATGTATTGGATGGAATTAGAATAGATGCCTCTATTTATAATAGAGTAATTGGAAATAACTGTTCGTCCAATCAAAATGGGATAGCACTTACAAGTGCTAATCAAGACAATACTATCGTAGGAAATACCTGCGAGTTAAATACTAACGATGGTATCAATATAGGCGGTTCCAGTGAAGGCAACACTCTAACTGGAAATCAGTTGGTTGCCAATGAAAATTACGGATTGACCATCCAAACGGGAGGGACTGATACAATTGCAACTGGAAACTATATTGCTGGTAATACTGTAGGACGAGTATCTGATTCCGGTACCAACAGCATTATTAGAAATAATGGTCTAGAAACTATAGCGGCTACAAATACTATTAGTGACGCTACTGTGACTGCGACTACAGAAGGGACAGCCGAAACTATTGCTTCACTTGCCTTTACTGCCCCAATCGCCAGCAAATATAGGATAAGGCTTTGGTTAAGACATGAAAATAGCACGATCCAAAGAAACTTTATAAAAATACAGGATGGCTCAACTGATTTAGAGGAAGGGATTAGTGGTAATACCCAACAGATGTTGCTGGAGCTTGTATCTTCAACAGGAGCCGTTGGCGAAACTCAATTTATGGAATATATATCTACTGAACTTAGTGCGGCAAGCCACACTCTTAATGTAAAAGGTTGGGTGGTTGCTGGCACAGGGACGATTAATTCTCTTTATTTAGAGATAGAAGCATTAAAAAGTTAAAATTGATATAATTAAAAGACATGGCAGTTTATACAAACAAAGATATAATATATGCTGCAGGAATAATCGATGGCGAAGGTTGTATAGATATTGCGTATAATAACCCACAGATGAGTAGACCATACGGACAGTATTACGTTAGAGTAACTTTACATAACACATCCTTGGAACTGTTAGAATGGTTCAAGTTACGGTGGAAAGGGTCACTTAGAAAACTTAAGTTTGTAGAAATAAACCATAAACAACTTTACGATTGGAAATTATGTGCAGGAAGAGTTATGCGGTTTTTGAAGGAAATCCATCCCTATTTGATAGTAAAAAAAGAGGAGGCTACCATTGCCCTATTATTTAATATTTCCAAAAAAGTTGGTCGTAAAGGATTAAGTCAAGAAGAACTTATAACTAGGAAACATTTGAAGCAACAATTACATGAATCTAAGTCTTATGGGAGGAGAATAGCTTAGTGGCTGCATATATACAAATAAAATCTGGGCCAAATACATACTACTATACAGGCAGTAGTCCTGCTTCTGCTTATGCTGCATTTAGACAGCAGACTGGTAGAACAGGAAGTTTTACACCAATTAATCAAGCAGCGTTCAATTCTGGATTGGCTAAATTTGGTTATACTCCGCAAGGTACCCCTGCAAAGGCTGTATCTAAGCCAGTCGTTCAGAAGACCGCCCCTATAAAGACCGCCGACCAAATAATAAACGAGCGGATGGAGGCCCAAATAGAGGAATTTAAAAAGAAAACAGCCGAGTATGATGCTAAGAATCCTTTTGCTTTTGATGAGGAGTTAGCTAAAAACGCTGTCTTGCAAGAAATATCCCCCTTTTACGACCAGAAATTATCTGACTTCTTACAAGGAATAGAATCCCAGCGAGGTAGGAGTGTAGTTGATGAACAAAATTTACTCGCAGACTTAAAAGCCGATACCGAGAGCTATACGGGTAGGGCCAAGATGGAACTAG